>TARA_B100001057_G_scaffold168869_2_pt1 | contig 57723 bp, 53 predicted proteins | sample TARA_B100001057 | Tara Oceans TARA_B100001057 (sample SAMEA2621839) | marine metagenome | biome: marine biome (ENVO:00000447); feature: surface water layer (ENVO:00002042); material: "saline water (ENVO:00002010), including plankton (ENVO:xxxxxxxx)" | depth 5 m | reverse complement strand
GAGCAAGAACCGCATATACCCTCTCTACAGGATCTCCTAAATGTAAGCGTAGGATCTACATTATTTTTGATGTACATAAGTACATCTAAGGCCATCGGGCCAAATTTATCTTTGTCTAGTATGTATGTGTCGACGTACGGATTCGAGTTTGTGTCTGGATTGTATCTATACACATCAACACGAAGCTTTCTATTTGCTTTTGTGTCTGCGTTGTCAGCATTATAGGTAGTTCCTTTTTTTACGATTGAATTAATTGGTAATGTAAATTTTGCCATTTAATATGTCCTCGCTTTAAGAGCAACAGTCTCGACTTCATCTGTAAGTGTTTTAAGCTCGACAGGCTTGTAGTCAAATTTACTCTCTCCATTCTCGTCAACCCAAACCATGGTATGTTTGAGCCAATCATCATCATCTCTATCAGGGTAGTCTTCTCTAGCATGGCTACCACGACTCTCAGTCCTATTATATGCAGAGTATAACGTAGCTAGAGACTGATACAAAAGATTATTTAATTCTAGCGATTCTACAAGGTCAGTGTTCCAGATTAAAGATTTATCACTAACCGATAAGTTATTGAAATCATTGAAATTACTCTTCATAATTTCTATGCCTTTTTTTAGCGTTTCCTCATCTCTGTATACGGGCGCATACCTCTGCATAGCTCTTTGCATTTTGTCTCTTAATTCCGCTGTCCTGATATCACCTTTAGAATTTCTTATTTTGTCAAACCTGGATAAAATCTTATCTAAAGCTGAGTCACCAATAATAGTATGGTTTTTTGTCTTTTTGTCCAAAATTTCACAAGCCCTCTCAGCAGCAGATCGTCCAAAAACAATTAAATCTAAAAGCGAATTTGATCCGAGTCTATTTGCTCCGTGAACCGATACACATGCAGCTTCACCAATAGCCATCAAGCCTTCTACAACTTGGCCTGCGCCATTTGAAAGGACCTCTGTGTTAAAATTAGTTGGGGTACCACCCATATTGTAGTGGACAGTTGGAATAACTGGTATTGGTTCTTTAGTTGCGTCTACACCTGAAAATATTTTCGCTGTTTCTGCTATGCCGGGTAATTTTGAGTGAACAATTTCATCGTCTAGATGTTCTAAATGTAGGAGGACATGGTCTTTATCCTCACCAACACCCCTACCTTCGTTTATCTCGATTTGCATGGCTCTACTTACAACATCTCTTGATGCAAGATCTTTTGCGTTAGGTGCATATTTTGGCATAAACCGCTCGCCATCTGAGTTCGTAAGGTAACCGCCTTCACCACGAGCTCCCTCAGTGATTAGACAACCTGCCCCATAAATTCCTGTGGGATGGAACTGAATAAACTCCATATCTTGCAGAGGAAATCCTGATCTCAATATCATGCCGTTTCCATCACCTGTACAAGTGTGAGCAGAAGTTGATGATAAATACGCTCTTCCGTATCCACCTGTAGCGAGAATGACTATATGTGACTGAAATAAGTGTATACTCCCATCATCAAGACACCACGATAAAACACCTACGCATTTATTGTCTTCATAGACTAAATCGATTACAAAATACTCTATAAAAAAATCAACGTCATTTTTAAGAGATTGAGTATATAAAGTATGAAGAATGGCGTGTCCAGTACGATCTGCAGCTGCACAAGTTCTTTGAGCAATTCCCTTGCCGTATTCCGTAGTCATGCCTCCAAAAGGCCTTTGATATATTTTTCCTTCTTCAGTTCTAGAAAATGGAACACCAAAATGCTCCAGCTCAATTATAGATTCAACAGCATTTTTACACATGTATTCAATTGAATCTTGGTCACCCAGCCAATCTGATCCTTTGACTGTATCATACATATGCCATCTCCAATCATCCTCACCCATATTGCCTAGCGCGCCACTTATGCCACCTTGAGCTGCCACAGTGTGACTTCTTGTTGGAAAAACTTTACTGATACAAGCAACGCTATGCTTAGATTGTGCCAACCCCATTGTAGCCCTTAAACCAGAGCCTCCAGCACCAATAACAATAGCATCATGTTTATGCTTTATGATTTTATAACTTTCCATGTTTAGTAACCTGTAATCAAATATAGACAAATTAAAGTAATAGTCAACAATACAACATGTGTAATTTTAGATAAACTTATACACAAGTTCTGTAATTCAATATCATGAACATAATCCTGGAGTATAGTTTCTATGCCTAGAGAGCTGTGAAAATACAGAAGTGTTGAAACAATTGATATGAATAAAACACCATAAAATGATGAAATATCTGAAGTTATCTTCGCATATGAAAAATTATCGATAGTTAACAAATAGAACGTCAGATACAGCATCCCTGGCACCAATGCTATTGCAGTAAACCTCTGAAATTTCCAATGAAGAATTGCCATATTTATCCCTTAAAAACCAAAATTACCGATAATACAGTAATTAAAATTGATGTAAAAATTACCAAATAACCTGACAAATAACTTTTTTCAATGCTCAAACCATACCCATAATCCCAGAACAAGTGCCTAATACCATTGCATAGATGGTAAATTAAGGTAAATACAGCTCCTATAAGTAAGAGTTTTACGAAGTAATTAGAGAAAAAAAGCACAAGATAGTCATGATAATCAGAGCCGAGTGCAATTATGATCAAAGATATAGGAATTAGAATTGATGTGAGAGATAATATTACCCCTGTAATTCTGTGGGAAATGGACAGTATTGATGTTAACTGAGGCTTATAAATCTGCAGATGTGGCGATGTTGGTCTATTTGAATCTATCATGCTGAAAATCACGCTAAAAATCGATACAACGACCATTCTTCTCCCAGTCGCCGTATCTAGTTGGTTCAGGGCCTTTTCGGCCTCCGATCTCTTTTACTTTTTTAATGTCATTTTCTTTATCTGATTTAATCTTCTTGTTACGCTTTTTCTGCTGCATATGAACTCTCCAATTCGTATTATATGCAAATACTTATCTTAAATAAACACTACTTTATTAGGCAAAATATCTATGCTTTAATCATACGAAAGGAAAAATAATCTTGAGGAGTCAGCAAAGATTATTTAATATAATGTTTTATTTCAATTACTTATATGAATATTTTAGAATTACATGGAACAAGTTATGATACTGATTTAAGTGTGATTAGGGTGTCTGGTGATGACTCATCTAAGTTTTTACAAGGCCAATTTAGTAATGATGTTGAATTAGCCTCCGATGATCTATTCCAATACTCAACATTTTCCACGAATCAAGGAAAAGTAATTGCCACGCTGAGGGTGCTCAGAGACAAGCTAGGGTTTCTTTTGATTACCAATAAGGATGTCTCTGATTCATTAATAGATGGGCTTAAAAAATATATCCTAATGTCTAGAGTAAAGATAGAGTATGTGCAATCTAATATCCTGGCAAAAATAGGTAAAGAGGCCTCTGATATTCTTGATAAATTAAATCTAGAAGATAATAGAAATTTAACCTATCGTGAAGATACTCTTATCCTTAATACATCAAAGGGTAAAATAAAATCATGTTTGGTAATTGTTTTAGAAGAAAAAAATATTGATGAATCTATTGTTGGAGGAATACTAAATGTTAATGTTGGTCAACTTATCGATATGTTAAATATTTTCCCGAGGCTATCAGATGACACAAGTGAATCTTACATACCTCAGGTTCTCAATATGGAGGATCATGATGCAATAAACTACAAAAAGGGGTGCTATACAGGGCAAGAAATTGTTGCAAGAACTCACTACTTAGGAAAAATTAAAAAAAAACTATTCCTTTGCTCAATGGAAACCGGTTCCAATATCGTTGATAGGACAAAAAAAATATATGATGGTAATTCCGAAATTGTCGGCGAAGTATTTTCAAACTGTATAACTATCTCTGCTAATAACTTTTTTCAATGCGTGCTAAAGATTAATATGATTGATAAAGATTTATACATTGATAAAAATAAAATAACAATTGAAGAACTATAATAGATCTTTTATAACATCTCTTTCATCTAAAAGTTCCTTCTCTGTTTTTTTTAGGTATGATCTTGATTGATCAGATATAGAGAGATTATCAACTATTGAAAGATTATTTGAATCAAAGGTAAGCGGGAAAGAATAGAAAACGTCCGTGGATATATCATATTTGTTATCTGATATTATCCCCATAGATTCCCAATCATTTGATCCATTTACTATTACATTCAGATGATCATAAACAGCTGAAGCTGCAGATGCCGCACTTGATTTTCCTCTGCATTCAATTATTTCAGCACCTCTTTTTTGAACCCTTGGGATAAATGAATCATAGACCCACTTATCGTCATATCTTGACTTTGGGTTATTCACACCTTCTATACATACATTACTTAAGTCAGGATATTGCGTAGCAGAGTGATTGCCCCAAACAACTAATTTTTTGATGTCATCCACATGGATATTTACTTTTGATGCAAAAATACTTTTTGCTCTATTTTGATCTAGACGCATCAAAGATGTGATGTTTCCATCGGATATATTTGGAGTATGTTTGTGAACTATTAGAGCATTTGTATTCGCAGGGTTTCCAACTACTATAATTTTCGATGATTTTTTACTACTTGCATTAATATATTCGCCCTGACTTTTAAATATATTTGCATTATCTAAGAGTAAATCTGATCGTTGCATGCCTTTAATTCGGGGTTTTGCACCTACTAATAAAATATAATTAGAATCTCCAAATGCTGTTTCTGGATCATCTGTCTCAACAATCGAATCAAGACTTTCAAATGCACAATCCTCAATTTCATATTTAACTCCTTTCAAAATTGTCTTTGAACTAGGAATATCCAAGAGATTAAGCTGAATTTTGGTATCATTTGGAAAGATATTTCCTGATAAAATTCTAAATATTAAAGAATATGCAATATTTCCTGCTGCGCCTGTAATTGTAATGATGACTTTGTTCATTTGAATTTCTTTTTTGCTAATTTTAAATCATTATTAGAATTTATACTAATTGACTCATGGCTATTAATAGTAACACATTTCATTTTAATTTGATTTGATAAAAACCGTATTTGCTCCAGTGATTCATTTATTTCATGTGTATCTCTCTTAAATTTCATATATTTTTTCAATGTACTTACTCGATAAGCATAAATTCCAATATGCTTATAAAATAATTTTGTATTAAATGGAATTTTGCTTCGAGAAAATAAAAGCGCATCAGATTTTGCATCAATACAAGCTTTTACAGTATTAGTATCTTTAAAGTCCCTCATATCTGTAGACTTGGCTATAACGGTAGCTGTTTGGATTGTTTTATCTTTTTCAAATAATTTAATCATTTTTTTTACAGCATGTAGGGGGAAATTGAATTCATCTGCCTGTACATTTATGACAAGATCAGTATCCTTGTAATTCATATGATTAACATAAAAAGCTATTCTCTCTGTTCCATTATTAAATTTTCGTTTTGAGTAAAAACTATTAACACCTAAATCATCTACTAGATTTTTGATATCTTTATGATCAGTGCAAACAGATAAACTATCGGAAGATATTTTATTAGCACGTCTAATTATATGCTCTATGAGTGTTTTGTTATTAACTTTTTTTAATAACTTTCCAGGCAAACGTGTAGAATTCAATCTCGCAGGTATTATAATCCTTATCTTCATAGTTTTATCATAGCATCCATTAAATATTTTAAATTATCATTTATTTGAATTTCTCTTTTAATGATCCATATTTTCTCACTTATGGATTGTCTAAGTTTTACGTAATCTTTTTCAGTAATAAAAACTGGATCTTCATCTCCAAATATAACTTCATTTCCTTTAAATAGATAATGATCTTGATAGAACCTACAATCAACATCAAAGTCTTTCATCTCTAAATCTTTATAGATTATATCTGGTGTAGCTATTCCTGTGACTAAATGTATTTTTTTCTCAGAGAAATCATCGATACTTTTTTTAATATTTCTCATAGGGTTAAAAAGAGTATAATTTTGATAATTTAAGTTAATATAATTCACTTTTACAGAATCATCATAACTTCCATATGGCGCTCTCCACGGCCCGGATGGGATGTATTTACAAAAGGGAATTGCTTGACTGATAATATTTTTGACACTATCGGGCTTCTCCACTATTACTTCGAAATTTCTTTCTAAAGCAAGATGGTCTAATCCATCATCATGGAGGATGATATCAATTTTTTTTTTACTAATTATTTTTGTAGCCTCTACCCTGTCTCTCCCACTATAGACTACTGCGCTTGTGGATTGTGCGATTAATACAGCTTCATCTCCAACTAAAACAGGTTCTGAATCTGCGTATACAGGTTTAATTCCCCTATTTTTGGACTTATATCCTGAGGATATAACACCCACCTTTACGCCTTTTTCAGTTAAATAGTTCGTCAGCAATATTGTAAATGGAGTCTTTCCTTGGCCTCCGATTAATCTATTTCCTACTATAACTACTGGCAATTTAGCTTGATATGACTTAAGTAAACCTACTCTGTAAAGTAACTGTCTCAACCGTGAAATGAATAAATATGTAAATGAGATAGGAACTAGAAGAATTGATACAAACATCATAACTTTAGCGCCTTTTTCCTCAAGACGTGTAAACCAAAGTTTATAGAAAAATCTCTCAAACATACTTACTCTGCCGAGAATTGGATTTTGTAAAGATTTGTGTAAATTTTATTATTCGCCATTAAAGTTTTGTGGGTTCCTTGCTCTACAATTCTACCTTTATCAAGAACTATAATCTCGTCTGCTTTCTCAATCGTAGATAATCTATGAGCAATTACAATTGTTGTTCTATTTCTCTGAAGGTCTTCAAGTGCTCCTTGAATAAGTTTTTCTGACTGTGAATCCAATGAGCTTGTTGCTTCGTCTAATAGGAGAATAGGTGAATCTTTTAGTATAGCTCGAGCTATGGCTATTCTCTGTCTTTGACCACCAGATAATAGTACGCCATTATCACCTACTAATGTGTCATAGCCTTTATCAAATGTTTTAATAAATTCTTCCGCATGAGAGGTTTTTGCTGCTGACTGAATTTCACTGACATCTTTATTCTCTAATAAACCATAAGCTATATTATTTTTGATTGTATCATTGAACAAGGTAAGATCTTGTCCTACGTATGCTATAAGCGATCTCAGGTTTTGTAAACTTGATTTACTTATATCCTTATTATCAAATGAAATTGAGCCGTTGGAAAGTTCATAAAAACGAGGTAATAAGTTCATTAAAGTTGACTTACCACTACCTGATCTTCCAACTATTGCGCAAGTAGCACCTTTCTTAACCGTGAAATCAATATTTTTTAAAATATCTTTCTTATTATCATATGAAAAAGTTATATTATTAAATCTTATCATAGTAAATTTCTCATCAAGAGTAACGCCATCAGTCGGTTTCTGCTCCATCTCTGATTTTGAATCTAATAGTGTAAAAATAGATTCACTTGCAGCTAAACCTCTCTGTAATACTACATTTATTTCAGCTAATCGTTTCAATGGCGCGAAAACTAAAATCATCGCCGTAATAAAAGACATGAATGTTCCTACAGAAATATCGGTAATATAAGCATCTGATGTCACAAAATATATTATGCCAGCTAAAAAAACAGCCACCACAAATTGGACCAGAGGAATACTTATTCCTTGAATTAGTGCTAATTTTAGATGTCTATTTTTATTATTTTCATTGACACCTTCAAATGATTTTTTTTCACTCTTTTCTCCTCCAAAAATTTTTACTACTCTGTGCCCAGCAATTAACTCTTCTACAACATTTGTAATAAAACCCATTGATTGCTGAATATGTTTACTTGTGTCTCTAAATCTAACACTCATAACCTTAATAAAGATCGCTATAACGGGTCCTATTATTAATATTCCAATCGATAATATAAAACTTTGATAAAACATTAATCCTATAAGTCCTATAACAGTTAATCCATCACGAACAATCACCGTAACAGCTTTCGTAGCAGCCTCTGCGACCTGTTCTGTATCATAAGTGACTTTTGAGAGTAACTCCCCTGAGGAGGAAAAATCATAAGTTCGTGTAGGTGTATGAACTAACTTGTCAAACATCTGTTCTCTAATTTTTTTGACAACACTACGGCCTACCCAAGCGATGCCGTATGTAGAAATAAAACCAGCTATGCTTCTTAAAAGGAATAAACCTATCAATAGAAAAGGAAATAATCTTATGGTTTCTGGATCTTTGTCAACAAAGCTACCATCAAGGAGAGGTTTGATTAAGGCAGCGAATGCTGTATCTGTTGCTGCGAATACAGCCATTGCTAATATTGATATTATAAATACAATTTTGTGGTTAAACGTATAAGTTAATAACCGAAAATATAGGTGTCGTCCATTGGTAATTTTTTCTTCTACTGGCATATTAAATTAATAAAAACTTAATGATAAGTGCATTATTGTAATATATGATGTTAATACATTTAATAACAAAAGTATCTATATAAAATACATACCAAATATATAAAATGAAGAAATTCTTTAAAAAATACATCCCCGATAGGAAAGAATTAGAGAATAATAAAATGATTAGTTTTCTTGGATCATCGTTATTTCATCATGAATTATGGAAATTTAATAGAGTTTCGTTTTGTAGAGCAACTGTAATTGGAGTATTTTGGGCATGGATGCCTATGGTGTTTCAAATGATACCAGCTGCATACTGCGCGGTTCTATTCCGTGCAAATCTACCTTTATCTGTTGCGGGTGTATGGATAAGTAATCCTATAACAATGGGGCCAATGATGTACTTTGCGTATTTATTTGGAAATAGCGTGCTTGGTTTAAATCCAGTTTATAAAGAGTTTGAAATGAACATGGAGTGGATAGGATCGGCATTGAATAATATATGGGAGCCTCTTTTGGTAGGTACACTTATTATCGGAGTTGTTTCAAGTGTCTTGGGATATGTCTTGATGCATTTTTCTTGGAAATTATATGCATACAACAAATTGAAAAAAAGAAAGAACTAGTTAGTAATGTAGCTTACCGGAATCAATATAATAGACTTTATCAAATTCCTTCATGAGACTTTCATCATGAGAAACCATTAACAATGATGCATTATTTTCTCTGCAAGAATTGATAAGTAAATTTATAGTCTTCTGAGAATTTTCTTTATCAAGATTACCTGTTGGCTCATCAGCAAGTATTAATTTTGGTTTTGTGATGAGCGCTCTAGCAATAGCTACTCTTTGAGCTTCACCACCTGATAAGAAACACGTTTTTCTATCTTGAATATGTTCAAGGTTAAGAGAATGACATAATCTTTTAGATTTTTTATAAGCCTCTGATTTATCATAATTTTGAAGGATAAGCGGCAAAGAAATATTTTCAATAGTTGTGAGATCATCAATAAGATTAAAGAATTGAAATATAATCCCTAAATTATTCTTCCTAAACATAGTAAGCTCGTAATCTGTGTAGCTAGATACATTTATATCGTTAAAAAAGATATCTCCACTTGATGGGTTATCAATCCCAGATATAATATTTAATAAAGTAGTCTTACCGCTACCAGAAGGTCCTCTAAGCGCGATTATTTGATTTTCTTGTATTTCTAAATCTAAATTTACCAGAACATCAACTTGATTATAGGGATTTTTATAAAACTTCGATATCTTTCCTAGCTTTAACATTAGTTCGTTCCCCTAAGTTTATCAGCTGGGTTGACTGATGCTGCTCTGTTTGCCGGATACAGAGAGGAAATAAAGATGATTATGAAAGAGAAGATAACAATGAATTGTATATCGGATAATTTTATCAATGCTGGTATTTCAGAAAGATGATATATTTCAGCAGGCAATAGAGAAATATCAAAAATCAATTCGAGGCTGTCTATTATTGTATTGATATTATTCGCAGCAAAGATACCAAATAATACGCCGAAAAATATACCGATTAATCCCAGAAAGATACCTTGAGCTAGGAAAATTGAGATTATGTAAGATTTTGATGCACCAAGAGTTTTTAATATTGATATTTCCTTTTCTTTATTTTTTACAAGCATGAGAAGTGAAGAAACTATATTAAAAGATGCTACCGCAATTATTAAGATTAATATTACGAACATTACTTTTTTTTCATTACTTATTGCAGTAAATAGAGATTGATGTGATATCGTCCAATCTTGGGAATATATCTCAGAATATTTCCTATTAAATGACTCGCTAAAAGTACGTGCATATAGAGGATTATCTAGTTTTATTCTTATTTTATTTGCCTGCTCAGATTTACCAGGTGTTATTTCTTTAATATTTTTAAAAGCATACGAATTATTATATTCGTAAAGTCCTACATCAAATATTGCAACTACAATATAGTTTTCTTGAGTATTCTGAAGCAAACTCAAATTATTATCTTGTGGTTTTGAAACAAGATATATTAGATCACCAATAGACACGTTTAATTTATTAGCTAATCCAACACCAAGAGCTATCGATTTAGGATCACTCATTTTTTTATAATCGCCTTGTATGATATTGTCATAAATGATATTGACATTAGCTTCTAATGAAGGATCTACACTTCGGACTAGTGCTGCTGATGATTGCGTATTAGAAATTAATAATGACTCTGTTTCATTGTAAAAAGAGTAAGCAAGAATCGACTGATCATCAACAAGCTCATTCATCAGGGTAATGGTTTCGATAGAATTAAGATTCTCCCCGTATAAAGTTACATGTGATGTGAAGCCAAGAACTTTATCTTTAAGCTGCTGCTCAAATCCATTCATGACAGACATAACCGTTATGAGGACCGTGATTCCCAAGATAATACCAATAATCGAAATTTTTGATATTATATTAATAAATCCTGAATTATCTTTAGATTTGAGAAACCTGTATGCTAGAAACAAACGCATACTTAAATTGTAACACAAAATTTTATGAATAAAAAAAATCAAAAACGCATTCTTTTAGAAGATAAGTCTAGTAATTCGATTATCTTAATTTGGCCAGATATAAGTATGAGTAAAAATTACTCAGTTGATGCAAAAAATCTCTATCTAGAAATAATTAATTTTTATACCGAAAATCGAATAAATATTTTTTTGATCTGTAAAAATCTAGAAAATTTAAGAAATGACATGTCAAAGAATGAGATTTTATTGAAGAAAATTAAACACTATGAGTGTATTTGCAATGATATATGGGTTAGAGACTTTTCTCCTATTCAAGTTAATACTGAAATAACTAATAAGATAGAGTTACTTACACTTAATTTTAATGGATATGGGAATAAATATGAATTTGATTGTGATACTAGATTCTCTGATTTTATTACAGAATGTCATGAGTTATCCGAAGGGCAAGTAAATGATCCTCTATTTGAGGATAATATTTTTTTTGAGGGCGGCAATCTTATATACGATAGTGAAATTTGTTTTATTAACCTTTCGCCAGTCAAAAAACATAATAATCAAATACATTTGGACGTAAAAAAATTAAGTGGGCAATTTAGTGAGAAAATCTATCAGAAATTATTACTTATTGATTTGCCTGGTATAAATGGTGATGACACAGATGGCCATATAGATAACTTTTTAAGGATATATAAGAATAATATATTATTTATGGGGTCAGACTCGAATCTACATCCTGATTATTCTTTACTTAAAGAGTTAGAAAGACAATTGATATTATCACTGAAAAAAATAAATAAGCCTTATAATTTGATAAAGGTGAATCATTCTATGGATGACATAGTTTATAATGAGAATAGTATACTACCCTTTTCTTATTTAAATTATATTGAAGTTCGAGGCAATTTTCTGATTCCAATACCTAAAAGTCCGTACGTATCTGATTCATTAATATTGACTGATATATTTAAAAATGAAAATATAAAATTATTGAATCCATTACCAGTTCTAAGAGAGTTTGGTGGATTTCATTGTTGTTCACATAATTGGTATATATGATAAATAAAATAGATATAACAATAATTCAGAATGATTTTAACTCTGATAACACATCAGTTTTTGAGAATTTATACAATTATATTTTAAATAATAAGTTTAAAAAAAATTCCATTGTTATTTTACATGAATTATCACTAACGAAGTATTTCCCGATTTCAAAGAAAGCTAAAAATAAGAGTTTATCTATAAATATAAATTCAAATGAAATTAATAGACTTAAAAATATTTGTAAGAATATTAATATATATCTAATAGTCTCGTTTTATGAAAATACGAGTAACAGTAAAAAATATAATTCAGCTATTGTGATATCGCCTGATGGTAAAATTCTTGGTAAACAAAGGAAACTGAATTTACCTAATGAGAGTTGTTACCATGAAAATTATTACTTTGATAAAAATCATCATCTAAAAGTAATTGATATAGGGATATGTAAAATAGGAATTTTGATTTGCTGGGATCAATGGTTTTTTGATAATTATAGGAAACTGAATAACAAAGGAGTGGACGTTATATTCTCACCAACATCAATTGGTGTCGCTACTTCAAAATCAAGGTTGTGTACACTTAAAAATGAAAAAAAGAATTGGGAGATGATTATTAGGTCGAATAGCCTAATGATCAATACACCTATCATTGTAGCTAATCGGTGTAGCCAAGAAAATGACACAACAAACTCAATTAAATTTTGGGGTTCTAGTTTTGCAACAAATTCTGATGGAGAAATCATAGCTAAAGCTAAAACAAAAAACCAAATACTGCACTTCAGTGTAGATTTAAGAAAAAAACGAGAATCTGTGAAAAAATGGGGTTTTATTGAGAGTATATGATGATAATCACTATAGATATTTAGAAAAATTGTTCAATTAGCTCTATAGATCATGTAAAATCAGAGTATATTAGGTGGCTAGGTTGTCACCTAGCTCATTTAGGAAGGGAGAATATGAGAATTTTATTGCTGCTCTTTATTAGCATAATTGCAATCAATATATCTTTTGCTCATCAATCTGGCGATCAATTGCATGACGGTCATGTAATAACAGTTTTAGGTGATCAAGTGTTTGCTGAAGATGATAAAAAAGCTGATGAAGAAGAGCCAGAATGTGATTAAATATAATTAATATTAAAGGAGGAGGAGTATGAATATAAATAAATATTTTTCGATAACACTTATTACATTAATGACGATGACTTTTGCATATGCAGAGAAACCAGTTGCTATATCTAAATCTGATGGTCCTTATTCATTAGAGATCGGCGTCTCTGTTGATGTCGGTGGTCAAAAGATTATGAGGAACCAAAATAATAAGAATACTGTCAATCCAGCATTTGCAAAAACATCAAGACCATGCCCACCATTTTGTATCCAACCAATGGAGCTTAGACCTGGAGTTGAGACAATCGGTGAACAAGAAATCATCCACTACGCAGTGATGATGAGTAAGGGTCAAAAAATGCCAGATGGATCAGAAATTATGATTATTGATTCTAGGACACCGGATTGGACTGCGAAAGGAATGATACCAGGAGCAGTTAATTTACCTTGGACACTTTTAAGTGAGAGAAAAGGAGCAGATCCAATATCCATAGCAGAAATAATGACTGAACAGTTTGGAGCAAAAGAGCAGAATGGATTATTTTACTTTGATACTGCCAAAACTCTAGTTCTTTATTGCAATGGGATGTGGTGTGGTCAATCACCAAATAATATCAAAAGTCTTCTTAAATATGGATATCCAGCAGATAAAATTAAATGGTATCGTGGTGGTATGCAGAACTGGGAGATTCTTGGTTTCAATACTGTAAAATAAAAGGTACTTTATATTATTAAAAGCAGCACATAGTGCTGCTTTTTTTATGAGAGAATATGAAAAGAGAGATCAATAATATCAATAGTGTTGGGAGTCTATATGGATCATCTCCTTGTTACTACATAACAAGCAAACTTAAAGAATTTGATCGAATTCTGATAATACTTAAAAATAATAGTGAAATCTATAACCTTTATGATGAATTGTTAAACTTCACGGATAACACTACTAAATTAGATACTTTTCCTAATTATGAGTCGCTTCCTTATGATGACATTCAAGAAGATAAAGAAATATTATCTTCTCGAATAAGATGTATAAAAACTATCACCACTCATGATAAAAAAAGTATTATAATAACGAATTCCCATGCTTTATTAAAAAAAATTAATCCTAAGCTAGCAAGCAAAGATTTCTTCATAACGATAAATTATAATTCTAGTTATAATCAAATTATAGATCTTCTTAAAAAATTAAGATATGAAAAAACTAGTATTGTGAAAAGTCATGGAGAATTTTCAATTAAAGGACCAATAATTGATATATTTCCAGTTGATGCTAAACAGCCTTTTAGAGTTAAGTATGATGAGGATTCTATAGAGTATATAAAGGAATTTAATGCAGACAACCAAATGACATCACATCAATACGATGACTTTACATTATGTTCTAGTTCTGAAATTAATCTATCAGATAATGATATCGCTAGATATAAAAAAAATGTTAGTAATAAGTTCGATTCAGAATATTTAGAAGACATAGAATACGAGAAAATTACAAATAATATACTACACCCTAATTTACATAATCTCATACCTCTGATTTATGAATCTAAAGAAACATTTTTAAATATTCTAAATGATAGGACACTAATCTTATCATCACATGACATACATGAAGATGTGAGCAAAATATATGATTCTTATGTGACCTCTTATAATCAACAAAAATATACTAGGTATCTTATTCAACCTGATGATCTTCTGATTCATCCAGATAAAGTAATAAATGAATTAGACATCTATAAACATTTGCATATCTCTAATTTTAGAATACAAGATACGAAAGAATCCTATAACGAAACAGTAAAAAAGTTACCTGAAATTACTATTAATAATAAATACAGTGATCCATTTAAAAGCCTAAAAGCTTTAATTGATTCGAATCTGTATAGCATTAGTATTTTTATATCTAAAGATAGTCTAAAAAAAGATATTGTATCTTTCCTAAATAAATATAGTTATAAATACAAAGAGATAAATAAATTTGATGTTAAATATAATTCATCAAAAATAAATCTTGTAAGAGGAAGTATCACAGAAGGATTTATAGATTTTGAAGAAAAACTAGCTGTGATTTCATCCAAGGATATTTTTGGGAAAAGAGCACAAGACTTAGGAAGATCCTATAATAAAAGAAGCATAGATGAGTATTATAATGATATTTCTGACTTAACTGTAGGATCAATGATTGTACATGATGATCATGGAATTGGAAAATATCAAGGATTAATTAATATGAATATTGAAGGTATTAAAACAGAGCTACTTAAGATTGAATATGCAGATAATGATATTTTGTATATCCCAGTTGCATCAATAGATTTAATAAAAAGATTTAACCAATCTAGTGGTGTCATTACTCCGCTTCATAAACTCGGTGGACAAAGATGGCATAAGGTAAAAAAGAAAGCTAAACAGAGGATTAATGATTTAGCTGTTGAGATTCTTGAGATAGAGGCAAAGCGAAAATTAAGATCAGGGTTTAAGTTTAATTTAGATATAGATGAATACCAAGACTTTACTGATGAATTTCCATTTAATGAAACAGAAGATCAGATAAAGACCATAAATTCTATACTATCTGATTTGAAATCTAGTCAACCAATGGACAGATTAATTTGTGGTGATGTTGGATTTGGAAAAACTGAAATCATAATGAGAGCTTCATTTGTGGCATCTATGAATAATAAACAGGTAGTGATATTAGCACCCACGACAATTCTCGTGGAACAACATTATAAATCATTTACAAAAAGATTTGCTAATGCCGCAGTCAATATTTGTAAACTCTCAAGGTTGGAAAAACCAAAAAAGAGATCCAAAATTATTAGTGATTTAGCTGATGGTACTATTGATATTCTGATAGGAACACATGCGGTTTTATCAAATGAAATATTTTTTAAAGATTTGGGTCTTCTCATAATTGATGAGGAACATAAATTTGGTGTTAGAGCGAAAGAAAAAATTAAGATGTTTAAAGGTACTATTGATATAATTGCCATGACTGCTACACCAATCCCACGTACATTAAATACAGCATTATCAAAAATGCGTGATATAAGCATTATAGAATCACCACCTGAGAATAGAAAAACAATAATAACAGAGGTTTTAGAGTGGGATAATTCTTCAATAGTTAATTCAATTAATCGGGAAATACAAAGAGGCGGACAGATTTATTTCGTCCATAATAATATCAAAAGTATTAATGACATTAAGATTTTATTAGAAAGAATGATTTCAGGAATAAAAATAGGTGTTGTTCATGCAAAACTCGATAATAAAGATATTGAAATTAAAATGGATAAATTTGTTAATAAACAGATAGATCTACTTATTTGTACAAGTATTATTGAAAGTGGATTAGATATTCCAAACGTGAATACAATTTATATCAATAATGCTGATAAATTTGGTTTATCCCAACTTCATCAAATCCGTGGGAGAGTGGGAAGAAGTTCTGTGCAAGCATACGCATACTTATTAATACCTAATAAATTTAAGATCACAACAGAGTCAAAAGAGAGATTAGAGACTATTGATTCTATTAACAGTCTAGGTGGAGGATTAGAGATAGCTACAAGAGATCTTGAGATACGAGGTGCAGGTGAAATTCTTGGCCAAGAGCAAAGCGGGCAATTATATGAAATAGGATTTGCAATGTTTACTGATTTGCTAAGAAAAACTATTACTTTGCTCAAAAGTGGAGAAACAGAAGAATACCAAAATATTGTAGTTGATGTTAACAAACCCTGCTTAATTCCTGATGATTATATTGAAGATATTTATCAACGGCTTAAATACTACCAAAAAATATCATTAGCAAAGAATGATAAAGTATTACAAGTATTAAGTGACGAATTCATTGATATATATGGTCCTATTCCTGATGAACTGGACAATTTAATGGTTTTAAAAGATTTGAAAAACAATCTTAAAACAATAAATATTCAATATATGAAAATATTTGATAACAATATTTCGGTGACATTTTTAGATGAGATTAATATAACAGAAGAAAAAGGATCATTAGATGGTGTGAAGAAAACTAATTTAGCAGGTGATAATAAATTTAGTTTTCAAACATCAAGTGAAAACTTTAGAGACCAGTGTGATCAAATCCAATCATTTTTAATCAAAGAAAACTAACTATTTTTTTTCCAATCAATAGTAGTTGTTGGGAAAGCAATCTCTGCTTCATTATCAGAAATAATATTTGAAATTTCATAGAGAACTTTCTCTTTTACCTCTAAAAATTCTCTCCAGTCTTTTGTATTTGTAAAAGCATATACAATTATATCGCATGACGAGGCTTCGAAGCTTGTGAAATAAACAATAGGCTGATTTTGTTGATCGATATCAGGATTAGAATTAAGAATTTTTCGTATATCAGATACAATGCTTGGAATTTTAGAGAGATCCTCATATCTCAAACCAATAATCTCGTTTATTCTTCTATTTGTCATTCTAGTAGCATTTTCTACAATGATATTTGAAAATGCAGAGTTGGGAATATATAATACATTTTTGGAAAATGTCCGTACAACAGTTAACCGCCAACCAATGCTTTCAACAATTCCCTCTATATTTCTATCAGGAGATTTAATAAATTCACCAACTTTAAAAGGTCTATCAAAATATATCATAAGTCCACCAAAAAAATTTGATAACAAATCTTTAGCTGCTAAACCTACTACTAAACCACCAACCCCACCAAAGGCTAGTAAACCGTTGATGCTCAAACCATATTGTTGCATTAATATCAATATGGTGATGACTATAATGATAACTCTAGTAACTCTGATTATAATTTCATATGTCTGCTCGATTACAAGTGGATCATCATCATTCGATATATTTTTCAAGAATAGTTTTTTCTTATTATATTCATTTAAAAATCTAATAATTCCAGTTGCTGTCAAGATTATGAATACAGTATAAAGTACTGTCTGTAGGTTAAGATTCTCAAGATAATTAAAATAAGCATTCAATTTATCTGTCACAATAACAAGCGTAAATAGTATTATCAAATAAGTAAATGGAGTGTTAAAAGACGTCAAAATAATGTCATCCAGTTCTGTCTTTGTTTTTTTTGAAATACCGGATAATATTGATATTATTTTATTTTTAACCAAAAGAAAAAATAAACCAAAAATAATAATTAAAATTAACTGTACAGAGATTTCGTTAAATACAATTGAGTTAAGTAAGTTATTCATTACTACATTCTACAAGATCTTCAAGATGTTTTTCATATAAAATCTTATCATTTAAAAAATTATCAATGATTTCTAATTCTTTAATTTTATCATGATTTGTATCACAATAGTCTAATATTTTATCTGTTACATAATTCTTTTCAAAATATTCTGCAGATGATTCATAATTTTCAATATCAGATACTAAATTAGTAGTACATATTAGATATGAACAACCTGCCTCAAGTGCTTGTAATACTCGATCTTCACATGAGATCAATTTTTTATCTATATGTTTTGCAGAATACATTTCTAGATCATCGCTTATAAAAACTGGGCTGTCGTCAAATATTTTCTCAGAGAGATCTCTCAGTATTTTATTAGAATATGTACAAATTTTATTATCTATTGATGAGTACGAAATATGATTAGTCATGATTGGTATTTTGTATTTATTATGAAGATTCCTAAAAGGCGTAATATCAGTCTCTAAAAGCATGCTCAATGGTACGTCTGATTTACAAAAATGGGTATGTGTATCCGTATCTACTCTGCCATGTCCAGGAAAATGCTTTAAAACTGGCATAACTCCTGTGCTGCTACAACTGTCAATATACAAAGATGACAATCGTACTACGTCATTGATATCCGTACCGAATGTTCTATCTTTGAGTAACATAGAATTTTTGTTATGTAGGAGATCTACTACTGGTGAATAATTAATATCAATTCCGATACTTTTAAGCTCATAGCCTGATACAAAACCTACCGCAGTTATTATTTTTTCTTGTTGATCAATATCTCTAATATTACTTACCATCTCAAAACTTGGTAGATCAGTAAAATCGACACGGAATCTCTGAATACGACCGCCTTCATGATCTATTGAAATAAATAAATTTGGGTTGATATCTTTTATATCACTTATTAAATGTTTAACCTGTTCTTTGCTTGTATAGTTATTTTTAAAAAGGATAACACCAGCAATGATTTCACATTTCAATAGACGTTTTTCCCGTATAGTGAGTTTAGTCCCATCTAAGTTTATTATCAGTATTCTTTTCATAAATCAGATCATTTAAGAGAGACTATCGCGTAACAAGATATTCCCCTCTCTTCGCCAATGAATCCAAGCCCTTCATTAGTAGATCCCTTGATATTGATATCTGATACTTCACAATCAACTAATGAAGCAATATTAACTTTCATATTGTTTTTATAAACAGATATCTTTGGAGTTTGTAATAATATAGTAATATCTATGTTATTAATTTTAAAATTATTATCAGACAATCTTGAAAATGCATGTTTGATAATTATAGAACTATCAATATTAGAGTTTTCAGGATTTGTATCAGGAAATTGCTCTCCTATATCGCCTAGTCCGAGGCAACCATAAATCGCATCTGCTATTGCGTGGTAAACAATATCACCATCTGAGTATGCTTCAATTGATTTATCACATTTAATTTTAACACCAGCTAATAAAAGATATTTTCCAGGGATGAGCTTATGTGTGTCTATACCTAATCCAATTTTCATAATTTCTGAATACCATTCACAAGGTTCTCAAAGTCACTTTTATACGTGAGTTTAACATTAAATGGTGAAGATTTCATGATCCTTACTTTATATGAATTTAAATGTAATGCTTCTAAATCATCATCAACAGTTATTTTATTTTTATTTAAATATTCGTAGGATTTTATTATTCTTGAAAAATTTAGTAATTGCGGTGTAAATGTCATATACAAGTTTTTACGGCTTAAATTTTTTTCTATAATACCGTTTCGCCCAATGTACTTCAAAGCATTTGTCAAAGGATAACCAAAACCAATGCCAGTTTTTATTTTTGGAATATAAGAGAAAAGTTTTTTGAGATCTTTCTCATATACAAACGGTCGTGCAGCATCATGAATGATTACATTATCTGGTGGTGATTTCTGAGCATTTAACGATCGCAATACATTTAATACGGAATTCATTCTTGACGAACTTCCTTTAACTAGATTAACCATTTTTCTATTAGATGCTGCAATTTTTATCGATGTATCTCCAACAGCTATATATATATCTCTGATTAATTTCTTTTTGAGGAATTTTTCAATTGATATATCTATAATTGATTTATTACCAATCTTTTGATTTAGCTTATTTGCGGTCTTTGAATAGCGGCTGCTCTTACCAGCAGCTAAAATGATGACATCAGTTATCTTGTTGGGCATTCTTGATTATCTGTACGTATGTTTCATCATTCTTGATATAACCAAATTTTTCTCTTGCATAAGACTCAAGTACTATCTGATTTTTATCAAGGTCTGATATTATTTGATTAACTTTTCTAGATTCCTGCTCTAACTTATTGATTTGACTTATTTTGCCAGCATACTGTTTTTTATAATCCATATACGAGAAAAGACTATTATTACTGAATAAGATAGAATATTGAAGCAATATAAATAAAACAGCTGATAGCGTATAAAAAGTTCTCAATTCAACCACCTAGAAAATACATCATTTTTATTGAACATATCCCCTCCTAATATCTCCTCTATTCTGAGTAACCTGTTGTATTTTGCGACTCGGTCTGATCTTGATAAGGATCCAGTCTTTATTTGATTCGAGGCTGTTCCAACGCTTAAATCAGCTATTGTAGTATCTTCTGTCTCTCCGGATCGATGAGATATTATAAATGTATAGTTTGCATCTCTTGCGAGATTAATAGTTTTTAGCGTTTCGCTTACAGTGCCTATCTGATTAAGCTTTATTAAAATTGAATTAGCTACTGACTTTTCAATACCTTTTTGCAATATTTCAGGATTAGTTACAAAAATATCATCGCCTACTAGTTGAACTTTATTACCTAATCTTGATGTCATCTCTATCCATCCATCCCAATCATCTTCGGCCATGCCATCCTCAACGGAAATAATTGGGTAGTTTGAGCAGAGATCTGTTATGTAGTCACAAAATGACGAACTGTCATATGATTTATTATCACCCAGTACATACAGATTATTTTTATAAAACTCTGAACTTGCGACATCTAAACCAATAAAAATATTTTCTCCGGGTTTATAACCTGCTGTTGATACAGCATTAAGTATTAAATCCAATGCTTCTTCATTAGAATTAATATTTGGAGCAAAACCACCTTCATCTCCAACGGCTGTACTATAATTTTTAGATGATAATATTTTTTTCAATGAATAAAATATTTCACACCCAGCTCGGAGGCTATCAGAGAATGATGAAAAATTAATTGGTAAAATCATAAATTCTTGAAAATCTAAGTTATTATTCGCATGCATACCACCATTTAAGATATTCATTAGAGGGACTGGTAGTGAAAAATTATTTCCAAAATTTTCAAATAGATTTTGTTTTTTTGAATTTGCTGTTGCGTGAGAATATGCAATAGAAGTTGCAAGTATTGCATTTGCACCAAGTTTATTCTTATTCACTGTAGAATCTATTTCAATTAACAGATTATCAAAATCTTCTTGAGATTCATACATATTGCCAACTACCGCTTTCTTGATTATCTTATTTATATTTGAAACTGCGTTTAGTACTGATTTTCCATTATATATATTCTCATTTCCATCTCTTAATTCTATAGCTTCAAGTTTACCTGTAGAGGCTCCCGATGGAGATATACCTCGACCAAAAGATCCACAATCAAATGTGATGTCACATTCTACAGTCGGGTTTCCTCTTGAATCAAGTATTTGTCTTGCGGATATATTCTTAATAGTATTCATTTCAGTTATTTCTTGATTAACTCATTAATTTTTATTACGTCTATGATGAGGCTCTCCATCATATTTAAATCCATCGAGTTTTTTCCATCACTATGAGCTTTTTCAGGTAAGGGATGAGTCTCTACAAAAAGAGCGTCTATTCCAACAGCTGTAGCTGCTTTTGCTAAATAAGGTATGAATACGCTCTCTCCACCAGATTGAGAAGAATCAGCGCCTGGTTGTTGCACAGAGTGTGATGCATCAAAAACTACTGGGCAACCAGTCTCACGCAAGATTACCAAAGATCGCATATCAGAAACTAGGTTATTGTAACCGAATGAAACTCCTCTCTCGCAAACATAAATATCTTTATTACCAGTAGATTTTGCTTTATCAACGACGTTTTTCATTTCACGAGGTGACAAAAATTGGCCCTTTTTTATATTCACAGGTTTCATAGTCGAGGCGACTTTTAGAATAAAATTAGTTTGTCTGCAAAGAAAAGCAGGGGTTTGGAGCACATCGACACAATCTGATACTTCGTCAACTGGTGTATCTTCATGAACATCTGTCAACACGGGGATGGAAAATTCTGTCCTAATTCTATCAAGGATTTTTAGGCCTTCTTCGATTCCAATTCCTCTCTTTGACGATAAAGATGTTCTATTAGCTTTATCAAAAGAACCCTTAAAGATGTATGAGATTGGCAGGTTCTCGGTAATCTTGTGAATTTTCTCTGCTACTTGCATGCATAGAGACTCCGACTCTATTGCACATGGTCCAGATATCAATGTAAGCTGTGAAGATTTCCCTATATCAATCAAAATCTAATCTCCGTTCTAAGCTTGCATCGATGAAACCGTTAAAAAGCGGATGCCCGCTTAACGGGGAAGAGGTAAATTCAGGATGAAATTGGCATGCCAGATACCATGGATGATCATTAATCTCAATTATCTCCATTAAATTCTCCTTTGCTGATTTCCCGCTAAAAATTAAACCACTATTTTTAAAGTACTTCACAAAATTGCTATTAACCTCATACCTATGTCTATGCCTCTCATCAATTGTCAATTTCTTGTACATTCTATACGCGAGTGATCTCTTGTCAATTTTGCATTTCTGCGCACCTAATCTCATAGTGCCCCCATAATTATCTTTATCTGCCTTGATCTTCTTCCCACTACTATCTCTCCATTCTTCTACTAATGCAATAACAGGATTACCTGTTTTTAGATCAAATTCAGTACTATTTGCTTTTTTGAGTCTTACAACATTTCTAGCGAACTCAATAACAGATATTTGCATCCCCAAACATATGCCAAAATATGGTATGTGATTCACTCTTGCATGTTGAGCTGCTAATATTTTACCTTCGATACCTCTATTACCAAAACCACCTGGGACTAATATGCCATTCATACTGTTTAATTTTTTAACGCTATTCTTAGTTATCTTCTCAGAGTCAATATACTCTATATCAACTTTCGTCATATTAATTATACCAGCATGATAAAGTGCTTCGTTTAAAGATTTATATGAGTCCTCTAGATCGACATACTTACCTATCATGGCAATCTTTGTTTTTTTTCTGCATTTAACTACTTTTTTCTGATAGTCAGACCAAGGCTTTACATTAGACTTATTTCTCTTTAGTTTAAGTTTCTTTAACATAAAATCGTCCATCATCTGTTTTTTAAGTAATAATGGGATATCATAAATAGAATCAGCGTCCTCAGCAGAGAAGACTGCGTTTTTTGAAACATTTGTGAATAAGGCTATTTTCTTCTTCACATTCTCATCAATACTGTCTTTTGATCTACAAAGAAGTATATCTGGTTGTATTCCTATGGACCGTAATTCTTTTACAGAATGTTGGGTTGGTTTAGTTTTTAACTCTTTCGTAACACTTATAAATGGAAGAAGTGTTAAATGTATAAACAGTGAATTCTGTGGACCTAATTCTAATCCAAATTGTCTAATAGATTCTAAGAATGGTAGTGATTCAATATCACCAACGGTACCTCCAACTTCCACAAAAGCAATGTCTGCTTTTTTAGAACCGGCTATAATCAATTTTTTTATCTCATCAGTAATATGTGGTATCACCTGAACTGTACTCCCAAGATAATCACCTTTTCTCTCTTTCTCAATAACATTCGAATAAACACGTCCAGCTGTAACATTACTAGCTTGAGACATTTCTATCCCAACAAACCTCTCATAATGACCTAAGTCAAGATCAGTCTCTGCGCCGTCTTTTGTAACAAACACTTCCCCATGCTGGATAGGACTCATTGTTCCTGGATCTAAGTTGATGTATGGGTCTAGTTTTTGGAGAGAAACCTTGAATCCTCTGAGTTTGAACAATGATGCAAGGGAGGCTGATGCTATACCCTTGCCTAGGGAAGATACTACACCACCAGTGATAAAAACATATCTTGTCATACCTACATGGAGAGTATAGACGAAAACGCATCAGAAATATATAAATAAGTTCGCAAAAGCTTGATTATGTTAAGTATTTGTTATGACTAAACGATTGTGGTTTTTAGTAATTTTTATAGAATTAAATGCAAACAAAGGATTTGAATCATTATTTGTATTCAAAATCTTAATTAGTTCTTTAATATGACGTAAGTTAAGATTTGTTTTATTAAAGTTATATACCCACTCATGTAAGACAAGAACCTTTGTATCGAAATCTTCTTTATTAAGTAAATCAATGTTTATTTGATCTTTGCAATTATTATAGAAAAAATTTTTAATTATTGATGAAATATAATCATTTAAAACATTATGCTGTATGTTAATTATAGACAGGTTATTATGGATATTCTTATCTAAAGAACTCCATCTAGATTTAATTGAAGGTAAGACAGTGTTTCTAATAAAATTTCTATCATATTTATTATTAGTATTAGAAAGATCATCAATATATGTTACATTCCGTTTATCTTGATAATTTTTTATCTCGTCTCTTGGTATGTCTAAAAATGGCCTGATTAATGTTCGATTATTCATAGTAGTAATTTTTTTCATAGAAGACAAACCTTTTAATGATGATCCTCTTAAGATTCTTAGCATGAAAGTTTCAATCTGATCATCAAAGTGATGAGCTGTTAATATCACTTCATTAGGTTTACAGTTTTTACATAATGCATCATATCTTTTAAGTCTACATTTTTCTTCGATGTTTGAATCATCATCAATATAAATATCAAATGTAGAATGATGAATTTCATAATTTTTGGTAACTCTTTCACAGTGATCTGATATTTTTTTGTTATTTTCAAGAAGGTTATGGTTTATATGAATAGTCCTTATATCAATGTTAAGAATCTTTTTTGTTTCAATTAAAATGGAGAGGAGTACTGATGAATCTATTCCGCCACTAAATGCTACTACATATTTTTTTGTATTCAATGGAGATAATATTTCAACACAACTCTTAATAAGGTTATTAGTTTTCGTATTCTCCATATGACTCAAGTTTTTCCCTCCTTTTATAAAGAATTTGATCAGTAGTCAATTCTGATAAATCTTTAAGCATGTTTATAATATTTATTTTTAGAGATGAGCTCATCGCAACAAGATCTCTGTGTGCTCCCCCTAATGGCTCAGGTATTATAAGATCAATTAAATTAAAATCTTTTAATTTATTAGAAGTGATACATAGAGCTTCAGCAGCTTTAGATGCTTTTTTAGCATCTTTCCATAAGATAGAAGCACATCCTTCTGGGCTGATAACAGAATATATACTATTCTGCAACATACATAATCTATCAGCTACTCCAATTGCTAACGCGCCGCCTGATCCACCTTCTCCAATTATTACAGAAACAATAGGAGTCTTTAAGTTTGACATTATAGATAAATTTTCTGCTATAGCTTGACTCTGGTTTCGCGATTCAGCATCGATTCCTGGATATGCACCAGGAGTGTCTATAAAAGTAATTAAAGGTAAATGAAATTTCTCCGCTAGCTTCATTATCCTCAGAGCTTTTCTATAGCCTTCTGGTTTAGGCATTCCAAAATTTCTCTCAACTTTTTCTTTAGCATCTCTTCCCTTTTGATGCCCTATAAAGAAAAAATTATGTTCATCGATTTTACCTATACCTGCAACAATTGCTTTATCATCACCAAACATTCTATCTCCATGAAGTTCAGTAAAACTGTCAAATATATTTGGAATATAATCTAGTGTATGAGGTCTTAAAGGATGGCGTGCTAGTTGCGATATTTGCCAATCTGTTAGATTCTCAAATATTTTTCTAGTAAGATTTTCATGTTCTTTGTTCAGCTTCGAGATTACGGAATCACTTTTAGCTGTCTTATCTGGGTTATTATTTATTTGCTTAATTTTCCCTTCTAACTCAAGAAGTGGTTGTTCAAAATCTAAATAATTGGGGTTAAATTCTTTCATTTTAAATAATTATAAACAATATTATCAAAATAACTATTTATATTTAATAGTAATATTCTCGCTTCCAAGAAGACTTGTAAGATCTTTGACAAGCGCACTTGTGGTATTTACGTGCCATTCATTATCAAGTGATAAAGGAACTATGTGTTTGTTGCTGACACATTTTATAACAAGTGGACATTTACCATTTTTATGAGGCTCAAGGATTCTCATTAACTTACCTATAACAATATCATTTGTCTTATCAGATGTTATAAGTAATTCTATCTGCTTAGAATAATTTTGGCGAGCATAATCTAGATCAACTACACTTACAGCTTTTAAGCTCAATGATCCATTATATTCGTCAATTGAAATTGTTCCTGATACAAACAAAATTTCATTTTCTTTGAGCATACTTTTATATTTATCAAAAATGTCAGGATAAATTATGACTTCTATCGAACCTGTAGAATCATCTAGTGATAGTATGTTAATAAATCGGTCGCTACCGACTCTCTGCATTCTCGAAGCTACAATAACACCTGTTAATGATATCTGCTCTGAGTAGTCCTCTTTAATGCCATCATTCAGTTTATTAAAATAGAAGTTTATAGTGTTTAAACCCATAGACTTAATCTCTTCTTTAAACTCATTAATTGGGTGACCGCTAAGGTACAATCCTAAGACTTTTTTTTCTTGATTAAGAGTTTTGAGCTTGATTTCTTTCGTTTCTTTGACATCGGACTCTATGGAACTTACCTCATATTCAACAGTAGTTGATGTTTCGCCAGCAAACAATTCAGATTGTCCATGTGTTTTTGTGATTTGCCTTTTCTGTCCGTACATTAAAGCCTTATCAAGAATTTTTTTTATAAAAGCTCTACTTTTTTCAAAAGAGTCACAAGATCCAGAATAAATTAGAGAGTCCATACCACCTATATTAATAATATTGTGTGACACTCTCTCACATAGATCAAAAATGTTGTTATACTTTCCACCTTTCCCTCTCTCTTCAACAAGGTGTTTCACAGCATTAAAACCGATGCCTTTTATTGCTCCTAAACCAAATAATATTTGATTAGCATTAATAGCAGTAAATTCGTATGTTGAGGAGTTTATATCAGGTTTAATAATATCTATATTCATCTCTTTTGCTGCTGAAATGAGAGATATAACTTTATCCGTATTATCCATATCAGATGATAGCGCTGATGCTAAAAACTCTGAGGTATGGTAAGTCTTTAAATAAGCGGTTTGATATGATATGTAAGCATAAGCTACAGAATGTGATTTGTTGAAACCATACCCAGCAAACTTCTCCATTTTAGAGAATATTGACTCAGCAATGGATGGTGGTATATTTTTTTCGCTAGCACCACTTAGAAATTTTTGTCTTTGATTCTCCATCTCCTTCTTCTTTTTTTTACCCATTGCTCGTCTAAGGATATCTGCCTCACCTAGCGTATAATTAGCAAGAGCTCTTGATATCTCCATTACTTGCTCTTGATAGAGGATTAAACCATAAGTAGGCGATAATATTGGCTCTAATAGTGGGTGTTCATAATTTACCTTTCTACCGTGTTTGTTATTAATAAAATCATCTACCATGTTAGTACCTAGTGGCCCAGGTCTATATAAAGCGACTAAAGCCACAATATCATCAAAACAATCTGGTTTAAGCTGCCCCATATATCTTTTCATCCCCGATGATTCTAATTGGAAAACCCCCGTTGTTTGTTTTTTTTGCATTAAAGAGAAAACTTTTGAGTCTACAGGATCAATATTCTCGATATCAATATCAGAAATTTTTTTTGATCTAAGGTTTTTAATAGTCTTATCAATAATACTTAGTGTCCGTAATCCTAAGATATCAAACTTTACTAAACCCAGTGTCTCAATATCATCTTTATCATATTGAGTTACTATCTCTCCAGATTCCTCAACCCTGTAAAGAGGGATGTGGTTATCAATCTTATTAGGTGATATAACAATTCCTGCTGCATGCTTACCCACATTTCGTGGTAAGCCCTCAATTTTTTTTGAAGTATCGATTAAATTTTTTATTTCGTCATTTTTTTCATACTCCAATCTTAGATCTTTATTTTGTTTAAGTGCATCATCAATGGTAATACCGGGGCTAAATGGGACTAATTTAGCTATCCGGTCGACAAATCCATACCCAAGACCTAAAACCCTTCCTACATCCCTTATTACCGCTCTAGCAGCAAGAGAACCGTATGTAATAATTTGCGACACTTTGTCTTCCCCATATTTTTCTGATATATGCTCTATAATTCTTTGTCGGTTTACCATACAAAAATCTATGTCAAAGTCAGGCATTGAAACTCGATCACTATTAAGGAATCTTTCGAATAGAAGATTGTGAGGTAATGGGTCCACTGATGTGATATTGAGAGAATACGCGACTAATGATCCTGCGCCAGACCCTCTTCCTGGCCCCACGGGTATATCATTAGATTTTGCCCAAGATATAAACTCATGAACTATAAGGAAGTAACTCTCAAAACCCATATTATTTATAACCTTCATCTCGTTTTCAAGTCTGTCCCAGTATTTTTGATGGTTATTACTTTCTATATTTTTTATTCGTTTCGATAATCCTTCTTTAACAACATTACGAAAGTGTTCACTTATAGTCATGTTTTCTGGCGCTTGAAATTCTGGCATATGATATGTTCCAAGATCAATCTTCGTATTACATCTTTTTATAATTTCACCCACATTTGATATAGCATCAGGATAATTGACAAATAATTTATTCATTTCATCATAAGATTTAAAATACTGTTGCTCAGTATAGTCAGATTGTTCACCACGATCTTCAAGCTTGATTTTTTTATTTATACATACTTTAACTTCATGTGCTTCAAAATCATCTTGATTGATGAATAAAACATTATTGCTTGCCATCAGAGGTAATCCCTCGTCATCAGCAAATTTAACAATCATATCATTATATCTGTCTTCTAAATCATGATTTGTTTTCTGGATTTCTAGATATAAATTATCCTCAAATATTTTTTTTAGTTCTAAAATATTTGGGAGGATGCTATTTGGGTTCGTACTTACTAAGTTCTTTCCAAGAATACCATTTCTACCACCAGTGCAAATCAAAAGCCCCTCCTTGTATTGTTCAAGAGTTCGTATTGACGAGCTAGCTAATTTATTTCCAAGCTTACTCGAATGTATTGATGAAAGTAACTTTATCAAATTACTATATCCATTATAATCTTTAGCTAATAATGAGATGTATGGCTGTGTATTATCATACTCAAAATCATTTAAAGGTATCTGGCACCCTATGATTGGTTTAATTTTATTGCTTATACAAGTTTGGTAGAATTTTATAGCATTAAAAGTATTGAGGAAGTCTGTCATTGCAAGTGCACTAATTTTTTGGCTTTTAGCTTTTTTAATCAAAGGGTCTAAGGCTATTGTGCTATCAAATAGGGAAAATGAAGTTCTTAATGATAAATGGGTGAATAAATTTTTCATAGATATTTCTCTTTAAGAGGAGAAAATGATAGTCGATGAAATATCGAAGGTCCAAATTGATTGATTAATTCAATATGCTCTTTTGTTCCATAACCCTTATGTTGATAAAACTTATACACATTGAATTCCTTATCTATTCTGATCATATAATTATCTCTAACCACTTTTGCAATAATTGATGCTGCAGATATTTGAGGTATACTCTCGTCTCCTTTAATATATGTTTTACATTCAATATCTACATCTGGCGCAAACTTACCGTCAATTAATGCAAGATCAGGTTGTATTGATAGAGCAAATAGAGATTTTTTCATGGAGAGTAAAGTTGCCATATGAATATTTATTCTATCAATTTCATGATTAGAGCAAAAGCCTATTCCTACCGAATGAGCGTTATTAAGTATGTAATTTGCTAATTTTTCTCGATTTTTGGGTGTGATTTTCTTTGAATCACATAGCTGAGAGGTATCCACAGAATCTTTTAGAATTACTGCCGCGGAAATTACTGGTCCTGCTAAACAGCCACGGCCAACCTCATCAATACCAGCTAAAATTTGGCTTGTCATAAAAAGTTCACTATAATTGAGTTTATATCTAAATATAACAAAAAAGAGAAATCAATACCCCTTATGGTTATGAATAAATTGAATATTGCTGTTATTGGTACAGGTTACTTAGGTAAATACCACCTTGATAAGTATCTCGGTGATAAAAATGTCAGAGTGAAATGGGTAATTGATAAAGATATTAAAAATACAAATTTATCTTTAAATAAGTCAATTAAGGTTTCAACTGACTTTAGAGACGTAGTTGGTGACATAGATGCCGCGTCAATTGTTACTCCAACAAACACACATTATGAGATTGCGCGATATCTTTTAGATAATGGCATTCACATTTTACTCGAAAAACCGATGACAGAAACATTATTGCAAGCAAAGAAACTTAATAGCCTTGCCCAAAGAAAAAATGTATGTCTACAGATAGGACATCTAGAGAGATTTAACCCAGTTATGAAGAATCTGACATCTATAGTAAAAAATCCAGTTTTTATTGAAGTTCATAGACTAGCCAAGTTTAACCCTAGGTCTAATGATGTAAATGTCGTATTTGACCTAATGATTCATGACATTGATATTATTCTGTCACTTACAAAAAAACAGATAAAAAAAATACATGTGTACGGTAAAAAAATAATAACTAAGACCACGGATATAGCGAATGTCAGAATTGAATTTGATGACAAGTCTGTGGCAAATTTAACGTCTAGCAGAATAAGCACTAAGAATGAAAGGAAAATTAGAATATTTGAAAAAGATAAATATTACTCAGTAGATTTTTTAAAGTCAGAATTAACGGTATTCTCTAAATCAAAGAATAGGTCAAAAGGCTTATACAATCAAAAAGAATATAAATACAAAAAAGCAGATGCCTTAAGAGATGAAATAAAAAACTTTGTGAACTCATGTTTGGGTATAGAGAAACCACTAGTGGATGGAGTCATGGGCATGAAAGCACTCAAAGTAGCAGATGAAATTTCGAGGAAACTATGAAGAATATAAAATTGTTTGATTTGGAACGCCAATATCATTCGCTTAAATCGACTCTTGAAAAAAAAGTCAACGAAGTACTTAAATCTGGTCAATACATTATGGGAAAAAATGTAGTTGATCTAGAAAAAAAAGTATCTCAGTATATGTCGACTAAATACGCGATTTCATGTAATTCTGGGACTGATGCATTAATAATCTCTTTAAGGGCTCTTGATGTTAAGAGAGGAGATGAGGTTATAACTACTCCATTTACTTATTTCGCAACTGCAGAGGCAATCATCTTAGTTGGTGCAAAGCCTATTTTTGTAGATATAAATCCTGAAACATTTAATATTGACGAAAATCAAATAGAAAAAGCTATCTCAAAAAAAACAAAAGCAGTGATGCCAGTTCATATATTCGGCCAACCATGTAGAATAGATGTAATTAAGCAAATATGTAAAAAATATAAATTAAAACTTATTGAAGATTGTGCGCAATCTTTTGGTTCAAAACTAAATAAAAAACATACTGGCACGTTTGGCGATTTTGGATGTCTGAGCTTTTTCCCGACCAAGAATCTTGGCTGTGCTGGTGATGGCGGTATGATCCTGACTAATAATGCTAGTTTAGCGAAAAAAGCGATGATGCTGAGAAACCATGGTGGAATAAAGAGAAATGTGCACAAAATGATTGGCTATAATAGTAGGTTAGATGAGATACAAGCAGTAATATTACTTGAGAAAATGAAGATTATAAACAAACTCAACATATCTAGAAGAAGAATTGCCAATAAATACAGCAAATTAATAGATAATCAAAATATTACTACTCCATTTGAAGGGTCTCATGTTAATCATGTTTACCACCAATACACATTATTAGTCAATGACAGAAAGAAATTTATCAAACATATGTCAGATAAAAATATTCCTACGGGTATTTATTATCCACGTCCAATATATGAACAGTCCGCTATCAAAAGTAGTGCTAACAAAAAATATAATTTAGTTAATATAAGGAGAATATGCAATCAATGTGTCTCTATCCCAATGTATCCGGAATTAGCTAATAATGAAATAGAATTCATTGCTGATCATATTAATAGATACTTGGCATGAGTGAAATATTTATAATCACTGGCGAAACATCTGGCGATATGCATGCTGCAAGATATGTAGAGGAACACCGGAATATTAATAGTAATTTATCTTTTAGTGGTATTGGTCAAGAAAAGTTAATAAGTAAAAATGTTAATGTAATATATAATTCAGAGAATATATCTGTTGTGGGATTAACGGAAGTAATATCTAAGTATTCCGAGATAAGGAATGCACTGTTTAAAGCAAAAAAATACATAGAGGATAATAAACCTAATTTAATAATACTTGTAGATTATGTAGAGTTTAACCTAAAGATTGCGAAATTTGCAAAACAACATAATATTCCCGTTTTATTTTATATAGCTCCGCAAGTTTGGGCTTGGAGAAAAGGGAGGATAAAAAAAATTATAGATAATGTAGATCATCTTGCCGTAGTATTTCCTTTTGAATATGAGATCTTTAAACCATTTACTGATAAAGTTACATATGTTGGACATCCGCTAGCTGACGATCCAGAACTGCATGTCAATAACATTGAATTTGAAGACAGAAAATATGATTTAGGCATATTTCCAGGTAGTAGAGAATCTGAGATTAAAAATAATCTTTACACAATGCTGGATTGTGTTAAGCCAAACAAGCAAAATAAAGATCAATTTAAGAAAATCAAAATATTTTATTCAAACATTAAAAATAGAGATCTCATGATGAAAATGATGCCTACAGAGATGCATGGATGTCTTGCTGATGGGTCTAACAGAAATGAAGTGAAGAATTGCAAAAAAGCTATTGCAGCATCTGGGACTATCACATTAGAGTTAGCTTTAATGATGGTGCCTATGGTTATCGTGTATAAGCTATCATACTTAACATATATAGTTATGAGGAAATTGGTCAATATTGAGTATATTGGATTAGTTAACCTTATTCTTGGAGAAAAACTTGGTGGGAACCCTATAGTGAAAGAATTTATACAACCAACTTATCATGACCAAATAGAGATAATGGTTGAATTAGATAAAATAGATAGAGATAGAGTGTATCGAGAGGATATATTAAGCAACTACTTAGATATTAGGAAAAAATTAGAACCCGGTGCCTCAAAAAAACTTGCGCGAATCGCTGACAAGCTCCTTAAGTAATTATCTAGTCACTCCTCTCTGACTGGATTCAATAAACTCTACAAAATAATTTGTCTCATCAAAATTGAAACCATATTCACTAAATTTTTTCAGACAATCTTCTCGTGTATTTTTTGATTTAATAAATAACTTAAATAACTTTTCTAAAGCATTAATTTTATCATCATCGAATCCAGATCTTTTAAGGCCAGTTGTATTAATCTTGTAAGCACGTGCGTGATTGCCTGCAACCAAAGTAAATGGGGTAACATCTCTAGATATGACGGTACCAAGGCCACTAAAAGCATAATCACCTATATTACAAAACTGATGGACAAGCGTGAATCCTCCAAGAGATACATGATCACCAACTTCTACATGACCAGCTAGAGAGGCGGCATTTGACAAGATGCAATGATCTTTAATAACACAGTCGTGTGCGACATGGGTATATGACATAAATAAGTTACTCGATCCAATTACTGTCTTATTGTTACCTGCCTTTGTGCCTCTATTTATTGTGCAATATTCCCTAAAAGTATTTTTATCACCAATTTGAAGATGTGTCTCTTCTCCATAGAATTTAAGATCTTGCGGTTGTTCTCCAATTGATGAAAATTGAAAAAATTCATTATTTTTCCCGATTTCAACATTATTTTTTACAACTACATGAGGGTGTATGATAGATCCCGAATCAATTTTCACATTGCTTTCTATTACTGAATAAGCACCTATTTCGACAGATGAGTCTATTTCTGCTTTACTATCAACTATTGCTGTCTTATGTATCATTTTTATCTTTAACAGCACCTAATAACTCAGCTGTGCAAACGGTATCATCATTCACTTTACACGACGCAGTGAATTTATGAACATCTCTTTTGCTTTGCGTAAGTTTGACCTCAAGTATAAGTATATCTCCTGGATAAACAGGTTTTTTGAAACGAGCTTTATCTATCCCAACAAAATAATATAATAGGTCAGGATTATTTCTCTCATTACTCTTAAAATCTAGTAGAGCGGTAGCCTGAGCCATTGATTCTAAAATAAGAACACCAGGAAAGACTGGATGACCTGGAAAGTGTCCCTGAAAAAATGGTTCATTGTAACTTACATTTTTCTGTGCGATGAGATATTCATGAGGTTTGTAGTCAATTACCTTATCAATTAACAAAAATGGATATCTGTGGGGAAGATAGTTAATTACATCATTTTTACTCATTTGTTGCTCCCTTATCTCTGGTTAATTTTCTTAAAATATTATCTAAATCTTTGAATCTAGCTTGATTTCGTCTCCAGCTAGTCACTGGCTCAATTGTTGTCCCAGATGCATAATGACCAGACTGCTCTAGACTCTTTGTAACCATTGCCATACCATGAATATGTACTTCATCAGTTATTTCTATATGACCATTAACTCCAACACCTCCGCCAATAGTACAATTTTTGCCAATACGAGTGCTTCCCGCAATCCCCACGCATGCTGCTATGGCTGTATTTTGACCAATATAAACGTTGTGTGCAATGTGAACTAAATTATCAATTTTAACATTGTCCATTATACATGTTACATCAATCGACCCTCTGTCGATTGTGGTGTTAGCTCCAATTTCAACATTATCTCCTATTTTTACTCCACCTACTTGAGGAACTTTCTGCCATATACCTTTTTCGTCCTTAACTAAACCAAATCCGTCGCTCCCAACAACTGCGCCAGAATGTATACGGACATTCTCACCAATACTGACATTGCTGTAGATTGTAACATTTGGATACACTAATGTATTTTTCCCAATCTGTGCATCTGATGCAATAAATGCACCTTCAGCTATTTTTGCTTGACCTGAAACTCCTTTTAAAGAACTTGTATCTTGCAACTTAAATATAGAAAAATTATCATCATGATTATCATTTAATATCTTTGAAAAAACAAACTGGGGATTTTCTGAGATAATACATGGCTTATGAATAAAACTTGAGATTTCATTAGTTGTAATAACAGCGCATATATTCTCATTCAAAGATAATTCAACAGATTTGCTATCTGATATAAAAACTAAACAGTTTTTTTCTGGATTATTGAGACTACAAATAGAATCGATGTGTGTAGATTTATCATTCTTTACTTCACAATTATACTTATCTGCAAGTTCGACTAAAGTATATTTTTTTTGAAGCTTCATTATTGAAGTTTAGATATTATCTCTTGAGTAATATTAATATATTTTTTAGCATAGAGTGTTGTACTCTCGGCTCTCAAAATGATATCAAAGTCATTTTTTTCAGCATAAGTTGTTATAGTTTCGTTTACAACTTTTTCTATTTTACTGAATTCCTCTCTTTGTGTTTTTTCTAAATCTACCTGAAGTTTTTCTTGACCAGATCTTAGTTTATTCTCAACGCCTTTTATCTTATCGATAAGACCCTTTTTTTCTTTGTCAGACATAACAGATTCATTTTTTAGATATTTATCATTGAGCTTATTCCATTCTTTTTCCAGAGTCTTAAGGTTTCTTGCTCTTGGATCAAATTTTTTTTGAATTTTCTGTCTAGCGTCTTTATACATTGGAACTTCATTTAGAAGCCTGGATAAGTTAACAATTCCCACTTTTACCTCAGCATAGGTAACCTGTGGCGCAAATATGCTCAAACAAAAAATAATTACTGTTAGATTTTTTAATATTTTTTTCATAGTTAAAATGTACCCCCAAGTCTAAACACAACAGATTGAAAGTCATCACCCTCTTTATCTCTGAGCGCGTTAGCAAATCCAACTGAAACCGGTCCGACCGGTGTAAGTGCATTAAACTGTATCCCGTAACTTGCTCTTAGTTCATTGTAATCGAAATCGTTTATTTTCTCAAATACGTTACCGACATCTAAGAAAAGTGATGCTCTAACACCGCGTGTATCATCTGTTAAAAAATCTGGTGGAGGAAATAGCCAGTCTATTTGGGCAACTGAGAGGAAATCTCCACCTACAGTGTCACACTTAATAAACTTACCAGCTATAGCCTTCGAAGCACAAGTTTGGTCTCCTCGTGGTGCATTATAAGTAAATGGCCCGAGACTCGCTCCTTTAAAGCCTCGCACGGTAGAATTTCCCCCAGCAAAATACTTTGCATAAAATGGAAGAGATGTGGCACTTGCGATCCCAACACCTGCACCCACAATGGTTTTTGTTTGTATTACCGTATTCCAATCAAAACCGAATGTTTGAATAACATATGGTATGTTCAGTTCAGTATCATATCGACCCGTCAAGTAAGAAGCACCCTCAGCCGCTAAAAATAGTTGTGCTTGGAATTGATTCAACATTCCAGAATCAGCGTATCTTGTTCTATTACGTGTATCAGATGTATAGTTTGTTTGAAAGCTTACCCCAATTGAATTTTTCCCGTGATCATTTATATGATGTGTTACGATAATAGGAGAACCAATTGTGGTAGTAAAACTTGTAAAGGATAAATCATAGCCATAACCGATAGATTCTGTCTCAGATAATGGAATATTATAGAGAGTACCACCACCAAGCGTATCAGATAGATACGTTGCTGTTGACGTGCTACTAACATCTGTTTGACTCAAAACAATATTTGTTGTCTTACTAACGCCATCCATTGTGTGATAAGGATCTGTTAAATATACCCTTAAAGTGTTTTGAACTGTACTTTTTGATGCTCTAAGCGCAACATTATTCCCGCCACCGAGAAAATTATCTTGCTTTAGATCAATATCAAAGAGCGCGCCATCAGTATCAGACCAACCTGCGCTAATTTTAAATTCACCAGATTTCCTTTCTTTAATTTTAAAAGTTATATCAAGCATATCGTCTGAATCAGGGACACGTGTCTTGATAACATCTACATTGTCTACATATTTCAATCTTTGCAGCCTTATTTTAGATCTTTCAATTGCTGATTCTCTATGAAGAGATGATTCATATTGACGTAATTCTCTTCTATAAACCTCATCATTTGTACTACTGTTTCCTAAGATTGTTATTCTTCTCACAATACTTTTTTTCCCTGAATTAAGTCGATAATCAATATCAACGATCTTAGTTTCATCATCAATTATTGGAATGGATATAACATCTGGAAAGGCAAACCCCTTTTCTCCGAGCATATTTTTTATAAGCTGCTCAGATTGTTGAATTTTTTGTCTAGAGAATATTTGGCTTGGTTTAAGTACTTGTGATAACTGTTCCTTTAAATCTGATTCATCAAGAGCAGTGTTGCCAAAAACTTTTATATCTCCAAACTCGTATTTTTCTCCTTCATCTATGCTTATAGTTATCAAAATATCTTGGTTGTTATTTGAGAGGTTTACTTGGTTTGATAAGACTCTAAATCTTATAAAACCTCTATTAAAATAATATTCCTCTATTTTTCCGATATCAGATTTCAATAATGATCCTGAGTATGTATCCCTATTTGACCAGAATTCAAAAAAATACGTAGTGCCGAGCTGCATTAGTCCTCTTAACTTATCTGATGAAAATGCTTTATTTCCAATAAAGTTTATTTTTTGGATTTTCGACGCCTCTCCCTCGTTGACGATAAGATCAATGCCGACTCGATTTCTCTCTAACTGCGTTACTTTGGAAGTAATTTTTGCATTGTATCTTCCCCTATCAAAATAGAGTCTAGTCAATTCCTGCTCAACCTTATCAAATATATTTTTGTCAAAAGGTCTAGCCCTACTGATGCCAACATTATCTAATGCATTATATATATCCTCATCTTCAACAATTTTGTTATCTATTATGTTGATTATTGAAATTATTGGTTTTTCAGTAACTTTTATGAGTAATCTGCCATCGGTCATAGATATTGAAATATTATCAAAGTATCCAGTGTCGTAGAGATTTTTTATAATTCTCCTACCAACCTCATTAGAAAATAACTCTCCTTCACTTATGTCTGCATAAGTTAACACTGTATCAACCGTGACTCTTTGGTTGCCTTCTATGTTTATTTTATTTATGAGTTCTTCATCGGTTTGAGCAAAAAGTAAGCCCGAGAAAAGAGAAGTTAATACAATAATGATATTGAAGATAAGTATCTTAACCACTAAATATTCTCAAAAAATCGTTGTAGAATGCAACAAGCATAATACCAACAAGAATTAATAAACCAAGCTGCTGTCCTATCAATTGATATTTTATAGAAACTGGCTTTCCTATAAGCATTTCGATTGTATAGTATACCAGATGACCACCATCCAACACTGGTATAGGCAGCAAGTTAAGGACGCCCAAACTTATACTCAAAACTGCCAGCAAATATGCAAAATAAACATATCCCATTGATAACGATTTCCCCGAGAATTCTGCAATACTCAGAGGTCCACTGATATTTGACATATTTGCTTGGCCAGAGAATAATTTAAAAATCATTTTAAATGTAAGGACTGTATAATTGATCGTTAAATCGAATGATTTTTTTATTGATTCCAATAATGGGTATTTTACTGTAACCCGATAATTATCTAAAGCTTCACTAGATGGAGAAATACCCGCATAACCAATTATCTTCTCACCAACGAATTTCTCCGACGGTACCAGAATTAAATTGACTAAGGTATCCATTCTAACTACCTCAAGTTGTAAGATATTATTAGGGTTACTTTGTACTATTTCTACATACTCAGACCACAGAGATATCGCTTCACCATTTATTTTTATGATCTTATCTCCAGGCATTAGACCTGCTAATGATGCAGACGAATTATCCTCTACATGACCTAAAGTTGAGTCAAATTCAGGCCTCATTGGGATTATCCCAATATTCTTAATTACATCACCTTTCATTTTCAAGATACTCTGATCTATTGGCAATTTAATGTTAGATGTTTCTTCTCCACCTCTAGACAGTGTGAGATTAAGTACTCTATCACCTTTTACAATACTATTAAGTGTCTCAACTCTTACATCTTGCCATCGTTGAGTTTTATGACCATTGACACTTATGATTTCATATTTTTCACTCTGAGATATAACTTCTTCTGGTAATCCATTGATATCTTCAACAAATGGTTTTAGACCTGTAATACCTGATAAGTGAACAATTATAAAAAATAAAACTGCAAGTATGAGATTGAATATAGGCCCTGCTGCCACAATAAGAAATCTTTTGTAAACTGATTGTTTATCAAAACAAAATTTTTCAGATATATTTGGATTACTTTTATCTAAATTTTCTAATTCTTCTGATTCTAACATTTTAACATAGCCACCCAAGGGGATTGCAGCTATGCTATACTCAGTTTCACTATCCTTAAATTTCTTTGTATATAAATTCTTCCCAAAACCTACTGAAAAATTAAGAACAGTTACATTGAAAAGTCTAGCGACATAGAAGTGACCAAACTCATGAAATGTTACAAGTATCCCTATGGCAATAAAAAAACCTATTATACTCTGTATTATTTCCATTTTGCCTCAATAAATTTAGTTGTAATTTTTCTAGTTAATTTGTCACATTTTATAACATCATCAATATTTTTCAACGTGGCGTATTTAGATATTTTAAGTATATACTTTATTATAGCAGCTATATCAGTTAATTTTATACTTCCTTCGAGGAAATGATCAACTGCAATTTCATTAGCAGCATTCAAGATTGTTGGTGCGTTTTTACCAATCTTAAGAGCTGTAATACAGAGATCTAAACATGGATATTCACCTTTATTAACAGGACGAAAATTTAGCTCACTAATGAGAGATGCGATTTTTTTACTACTAGAATATGAAAACCTATCAGGCCATGATAAAGCATAACTTATTGGGACTTTCATATCATGGTCGCTCATATGTGAAATAGTTGATCCATCTTCAAAAGTTACTAAAGCGTGGACTATGCTCTGTGGATGAATGAGAATATTAATTTTTTCTAGATTAATTCCATATAGAATTGATGCTTCAATCACCTCTAAACCTTTATTCATCATTGTAGCTGAATCAACTGATATCTTTTGCCCCATCTTCCAAGTTGGATGTTGTGTAGCTTGTAATGGCGTCACTTTTCTGAGTCTGCTTTGTGTATAATTCAAAAAAGGGCCACCTGACGCTGTAAGGGTAATGCTGTTCACTGTCTTATCAATTTTATTTATATTAGTTTCCTTCGAAATAGATGAAAACAAAATTTGAAAAAGAGCATTATGCTCACTGTCGACTGGAATTATAACTGATCCGCTTTTTTCCGCTGCTTTGAGCATAAGATTTCCAGACATAATAAGTGACTCTTTATTTGCCAAAAGGACTTTTTTTCCGGCCAAAATAGCAGCATAAGTTGGTTTGAGTGCTGCAGCTCCAGATATCCCTGATAAAACATAATCTACTGAATTTTCTGATGACATACGTATTAAATTATCTTCACCCGAAAGTATGGTGGTTGGTAAGCGATTTTTCTTACATTTCATTGATAATGTTTTAGCAGAGGCTTGATCAAATACAACAGCATATTTAGGTCTAAAATTTTTAATCTGACTATAGAGAACATTAATATTTTGCCTAGCAGTTAAGGCATATACTTTAAATTTGTTGCCTGATTTTGCAATAACAGACAATGTGTTTTTTCCAATTGTCCCTGTTGAGCCATGTATAGTAATATTTTGCTTTCTTTTCACATAAACATCCAATATTGATATATTATAATACATGGTAAATAGCTATCTAGTCTATCCAGAACACCTCCATGACCAGGTAAAATATTACCCGAGTCTTTTTTATTGAACACTCTTTTATGACAACTAACTAATAAGTCACCAATTGTACAAAAGATGCATAGCAAAACTAAGAAGAATAAATCATTTATCACAAAGTGATAATCTTTATAGTATAAAAAATATATGCTGAAAAATACAGTAGGGATAATTATTGACCCGATAAAACCTTCGACAGTTTTATTGGGGCTGATGCTAGGACAGAGTTTTTTTCTCCCAATAGACTTTCCAAAAAGATATCCAGAAATATCACATAGAGATACAAGCACTATTAAGAACAAAAGATAATGTTTAATTTGTATATCATTATTCAAGAATGAAGTAGCAAACCCACCATTAATTATACCTGTCAAATTAGTACCTAGGTTTATCAAAAATAACCAAGATAGGTACAACAAAGTAATACCTACTAAGGATGAGTATTTTTTTAACATATGTCTCATCCATGGCGAATAGAAAACTATGAGTGAGGCAATCAATAACCATAAGCCAGCGGACAATTTAAACAATAAGTGAAATGTTGTTAATGGGATATTAATAGTGATGAATAGTAAAATTGAAAATAATGTAACATATATGAGCTTTTTTATTACATTTAGGTCAGATATTGACAACCATTCATATAAAGAGTAAATGATAATCAATGATATTAAAGAGAACAAAAATAGAGGTGATGAAAGTACTAAAATTAAACCTACCAAAACAGTTAATAATATTCCAGTGTATATTCTACTTGTCATTATTCTCGATTTGATTTACGGCTCTTAAACCACCAAATTTTCGATTCCTTGAGTGAAAAAATCTGATTGCATTATCTAATTCATGTACATTGAAATCCGGCCATAAGCAGTCAGTAAAATATAGTTCAGTATAAGCATGCTGCCAGAGCATAAAATTACTTAGTCTTTTTTCACCCCCAGTTCTTATAAGTAGATCAGGATGATTTTTATAAAATGTTAAATTCTCCTCTATGTCACTCACGCTTATCTCACTCTTAGAATTAAAGTTATGTTTATTAAGATATTTATTTACTGATTGAGCAATATCCCATTTTCCACCATAATTTACTGCAAAATTTAAATTCATCCCGTCATTATCATGAGTAAGGTTCTCTAAATCTTTCATATGATAAATGAGACTTTTATCAAATTTTGATAAATCACCGACAAACTTAACACGAATATTATTTTCATGGAGATCATTGATGTTATTTGTTATAGATTCACGAAAAAGACTCATTAGTAGTTTAATCTCATTACCTGGTCTTATCCAATTTTCACTACTAAAAGCAAATAGTGTCAGTGACGTAATCTGTCTAATTAAGCATGCATTTATTATTTTTTTAACAGCCTCAATACCTTTACGATGACCATACGATCTATTCATGTTTCTTTCTCCGGCCCATCGTCCATTGCCATCCATAATTATAGAAATATGTTTGATCCTATGATTTACCATTAAACTTCACTTATCTCGTCTGTTTTTTCTGTAATTATCTCTTCAGATTTATTTATATACTTGTCAGTAATATCTTGAATCTCTATCATATAATCTCTTTCAAAATCTTTTGATATCTTTTTTTCTTTCTCTAAATTAGAGATTGAGGTATTAATATTTCTTCTGATATTTCTAAGTGCAATTTTTGTACTCTCTCCCTCTTTTTTTAAAAGTTTCTTTAAGTCCTCTCTTCTTTCCTGGGTTAATGGTGGTATTTTTATGAGGATATTTGTTCCATTTACCACAGGTGATAAACCAAGATTTGAGTCTGTAATTGCTTTTTCTATAGGTTTGATTGCATTCTTATCCCACACATTTAAATTGAGGGTCGATGCATCGGTCACAGATATGTTAGAAAGTTGTTTGAGCGGGGTCTTTACATCGAAGTAATCAGCTTCGATGGTATCAAGTAAGCTCGGATTTGGTCTTCCTGCTCTAATTTTAGATAACGATGATTTCAGAGTTTCTAGTGTTTTACTCATCAAGTCTTCTGTTTCTTTTTTTATGCCCTCTATCATAATAGATTTATTTTATCATCACATGAGTTTTTTGTAATCATCAAATGTATGAATAAGGATTATATTGGTTATTTAATCTGACTATAGACTTCTTTTGCAAAATCATCGCTTTTCTTTTCTAGTCCTTCACCCAATTGAAATCTTAAAAAGGATTTAATGGCATTATCCTTTAGAATTTTACGCAAACTAAGTGCATTATCTTTTATAAAAGGCTGGTCTAATAACGTGTTTTCTACAATAAACTTTTTTATCTTTCCTTCTAGAATATTGCGTTTTATATCTTCTTTTTTGTCGAGTTTATCGAGCTCTGATTTATATATTTCTTTTTCAGATGCCAATGTTGCTTGGTCAATAGAAGTCTCATCTAACGCTAACGGGTTTGAGGCCACAATCTGCATACAAATATCTTTTCCAAGAGGATTGTCCTCTTTTTCTAGGACAGCAACGGAGCCTATTTTGTTATTGTGAGTATAACCGGTAACTGATCCATCATTTGAATAAAATTTTCTGAAACGTCTAATGACAATATTTTCTCCAAGTTTAGCTATAGCGCTCTTTCTGTGCTCTTCAAGTGAATCTAATACTTTCTTATCCTCAGATTTCATCAATGCATCATAATCATCACAATCGATTCCCAAAATCATTTCACAGCATTCTTTGACATAGTCAATGAAGTCATCACTTCTAGCTACAAAATCTGTCTCTGAATTAATTTCTATTAGTATTGAATTATTTTCAACTCTGTGAAAAAAGACAACTCCCTCTGCAGCTACTCTTGCTGATTTTTTATCAGCTTTAATGCCTTCTTCTGATCTCATTAGCTTGATTGCTTCATCAAGGTTGTTATTTGATTTCTGCAGATATTTTTTGCAGTCCATTATCCCTGCACCTGTAATCTCTCTAAGTTGCTTTAAAAGATCTAGTTCAGAGCTCATTAGTCGTTTTCCGTTTTTTTTGGCACTACTTCTTTCTTTTCAGATTTATTGCTAACTTCAATGACTTGTTTCTTTTTTAATGATTTTTTTCCTTGAGATGGTTGATTTTCTGTTTTTGCACTAGTCACTGAAGTTTTATTGGATTTGATAGTCTTAGAAACTTCACTAACAAAAAGTTTTATCGATGACATGGAATCATCATTTCCTGGAATCATAAAATCTACACCATCAAAAGAATTGTTACTATCAACGACAGCAATTACTGGAATATTAAGTTTGTTTGCCTCTTGTATTGCAATCTTCTCATAGCGTGTATCAATAACAAATAACGCATCCGGCAATTTTTCTAAATCTTTGATTCCATCTAAGTTCTTCTCTAATTTCGTGATCTGTTTTTTGATCATTAGTGTTTCTTTCTTCGACATATTATCCAGAATTTTAGATGCCTCTAAATGTTTTTTTAAGCCCTCAAGTTTCTGTATCGATTTTTTAACAGTATCAAAATTTGTCAACATTCCTCCAAGCCAACGATTGTTTACATATGGCATACCGGCATTTTTGGCATGCTCAGAAATTATATCTCTTGCAGCTCTCTTAGTGCCGACAAATAGTATTTTGGCGTTATTTTTGGATAATTTCTCGATATAACTTATAGCTAATTTGAAATACTCAACACTTTTGTCGAGGTTAATGATATGAAGTTTATTATATGTAGTAAAAATATAAGGGCGCATCTTAGGGTTCCAATACTTCGATTGATGGCCGAAATGAACACCCGCAGAAATCATTTCTTTCACTGATAGATTTGACACTATTTTTTGTACTCCATAAGAAAACTCTATAATAATAATTCGATATGATTTTTTATCACATTTACATGGATTCAACAATCAAAATCTGATAATTTGTGCTAAAAATAAAGGATTTCTCTAATAAATGATAAATTTAAAAAATAAGAGTGAGATTGAAAAAATGAGAACTGCTGGCAAACTAGCATCCGAGGTTCTTGAAATGATTGATAATCATGTGGAAATTGGTGTATCAACGTATGAGTTGGATGAAATTTGTCATAAATTCATAACAGAGAAACAAAATGCTATACCAGCGCCGTTAAATTACCATGGTTTTCCAAAATCTATATGCACCTCTGTAAATCATCAAGTTTGTCATGGTATTCCATCAAAAGGTAAAGTACTAAAAAATGGTGATATTGTTAATATAGATGTTACAGTTATTAAAGATGGTTTTCATGGAGATACTAGTAAAATGTTTATAATTGGAGATGGATCAATATTGGCTGAAAGACTCTGTAAAGTTACAAGAGAATGCATGATGAGAGCGATAGATATTGTAAGACCAGGCGTACACATAGGGAGCCTAGGATCTGTGATTCAAGAACATGCTCACAATAATAATTTCTCTGTTGTCAGAGAGTACTGCGGACATGGAATTGGAAGACAATTTCATGAAGCACCTCAAATACTTCACTATGGGGTTGCTAACACTGGAATACAACTTGAAGAGGGAATGACGTTTACTATAGAACCTATGATTAATGCAGGAAAATATGGAACGAAAGTTCTAAATGATGGATGGACAGTGGTAACTCAAGATAAATCACTATCTGCACAATGGGAACATACAATTCTTGTGACAAAAGATAGTTTTGAAATTTTAACACTTAGGAAAGAAGAGTAATGAATAAAGAACTAAATAAGTTACTTAGTGATTTAATTTCGTGTGCGTCTGTAACTCCAGATGATGCAGGATGTCAAACTATAATATCAAAATTTCTTGAAGACCTTGGATTTCATGTTAATCACATTCAGAATGAAGATGTCACGAATATGATAGCTATATATGGATCCTCTGGACCAACATTTTCTTTTGTTGGACATACTGATGTTGTGCCAGTAGGTGATATTAAAAAATGGGATACTGATCCTTTTGAACTTAGAGAGATAAATGGACTACTTTATGGGAGAGGGACAGCTGACATGAAAGGAAGTATAGCTTGCATGCTCATAGCAATAAAAAATTTACTTTCTGAATCCAAAAGTATTGATGGGAAGATAGTAGTGATATTAACAAGTGATGAGGAAGGTCCAGCTGTTAATGGAATTCAAAAATTAGTAAAGAACAATCTAAAAGATTTGAATATAGACATGTGTCTTGTAGGAGAACCCTCATCAAAAGAGACTTTTGGAGATACTATTAAAAATGGGAGAAGAGGATCATTATCAGGAAAACTTACTATAAATGGTGTGCAAGGTCATATTGCATATCCGCAAAATGCAAAAAATCCAATTCATCTACTGTCACCAGCATTAGAAAAACTTATAAATAGGGAGTATGACAGTGGGAATGACTTTTTCCCTCCAACTTCTTTCCAAATATCAAATATTCAGAGTGGTGCTGGGGCAAGTAATATCATCCCAGGGCATCTCACACTCGATTTTAACTTTAGGTATTCTACTGAGACGAATGCAGAAGAACTTAAAAAGACAGTTGTATCGATATTAGATAGTGAGTCTCTAGACTACGATATTAAATGGTCGCATTCTGGTGAACCATACTTAACGAAGGAATCTAAATTACTCGAGATATGCAAAAATTCCGTCAAAGAGGTAATGAATAAAGAACCATCAATTTTGACTGATGGAGGCACATCTGATGGAAGGTTCATGGCAAAGATTTGTAATGAGGTAATAGAATTCGGCTTGATAAATAGATCTATTCATAAAGTAAATGAGTGTACGTCCACGGAAGACCTAGGAAACTTAGAAAAAGTATACAGATCTACGCTAAAAAAAATATTTAAAAATTAGCCATTGATGATTTAATTAATTTTAGTGTGTATTTTGATTTAGGATTTTTAAGGATATCGCTTGTGTCACCATACTCAATTATATTTGAATCCTTTAAGACACAAATCTTATGGGAAATAGCATTAACGACTTTGATATCGTGGGAAATAAATATATAGCTTAGCATATATTTCTTCTGTAATGAGATAATCAATTCTAGGATGTTTTTTTGGACAACTACATCGAGTGCGCTTGTTGGTTCATCCATAATTATTAATTTTGGTTTAATAGCAATAGCTCTTGCAATTGCTATTCTTTGTCTTTGTCCACCTGAGAATTGATGTGGGTATCGATATAACATTGATCTGTCAAGACCAACTTCTTCAAGAAGTTTACCGCAAATATCCTTGATTACCATATCATCAAGTTTGTTATAAACAGAAATACCTTCGGATAGTATTTCTAATATGTTAAGTCTTGGTGAGAGTGATGAAAATGGGTCTTGAAATACAATTTGCATGTTTCTTCTCTCATTTCTCAAATCTTTTTTTGATAAGCTCTCAAGATTTTTTCCCAAGAACGAAATTGTACCCTCGTATTTTAGAAGCTGTAATATTGTTAGCGCTAGCGTTGTTTTCCCAGAGCCAGATTCACCAACAATCCCTAGAGTCTCACCTTGTTTGAGACTAAGATTTATATTTGATAAAGCTTGGAAATATTGTCTTTTATTTTTGAAAAATGAATTTTTTTGTAAAAACCTACAGTTAAGGTTAGATATAGATATAATATCTTCACTTTTTATAATTTTATCTACGAGCCTGACAGGTCTACTTTGTAATAATTCCTTTGTATACTCCGACTGAGGATTCGTAAAAATATTTTTTGTAGATGTTAGTTCCTCTACAACACCATCTTTCATTATCATAACATTATCAGTATAGTTCTCTATAAGTTCTAGATCGTGAGATATTAAAATAAGCGCCATTTTATTTTCCCTGCTCAGCACCTTCAGTAAGTCTAAAATTTGAGATTGTAAAGTTACATCTAATGCTGTTGTAGGCTCGTCTGCGATTAAAATCTTGGGTCTACAAACAATTGCAATTGCTATCATTGCCCTTTGCCTTTGTCCACCTGAAAGCATATGTGGATAGCTAGATAGTATTTTTTCAACATCATTAAGACCACATTTATGTAAAATGTCATTTATGATATCCATGTGTTCGGACTCATTTTTGGTTAAATGGAGATTTATCACTTCAGTAATCTGTGTTTTAATTGTTTGAACTGGGTTTAGGGAGAGCATTGGTTCTTGAAATATCATAGATATATGATTCCCTCGGAGATCTTGTAGTTCTTTTTCTGATGACTCTACTATATTATTGTTTTGAAAGATTATTTCACCTTTACTAATTCGAAACTTACTCTTATCAAGAAGTGAATTTACAGATAACCCTGTTATTGTCTTGCCAGATCCTGACTGTCCGACTATTCCTAATATTTCTCCCTCACCCACTTCGAAAGAAATATCATTAATGATTCTTTTTGTTACTTCGGATTGTATATATTCTATTGATAAGCTTTTAACTTTTAATATGTTTTTCATCTTGATCTTGAATCCATTGACTCTCTTATACCCTCTCCAATAAAAATCAACAACAAAAGTGTCCCGACTAAGACAAAGAAAGTAGTTAGTGATAGCCACCATGCCTCAATATTCTCTTTACCCTGTGATAATAATTCACCCAAACTAGGAGTATCAGGCGGGACACCTAAACCTAAAAAATCTAAACTTGTTAAAATAAGTATTGCGCCACTGATTCTGAAAGGTAGGAAAGTTATGACCGAAACCATGCTATTGGGAAGAATGTGCCTCATTATTATTTGATAATTTGTTAACCCCATTGTCCTAGCAGCAATGACATAATCCATATTCCTACCTTTTAAAAACTCTGCACGCACATAATCTGACAAGCCTATCCAGCCAAACAATGATAATAATATAATCAATAGTGTTAAACTTGGCTCAAATAATGATGAGAATATTATCAATAAATACAACTCAGGCATCGAACTCCAAATTTCAATGAATCTTTGTAGGAATAAATCAGTTCTCCCAGCAAAATATCCTTGGATTGCACCAAAAAAAATCCCTATGACAACTGCTATGAAGGTTAAAACCAGAGCAAAGATCACCGAGAGCCTAAAACCATAAATTAATCGTGCCAGAACATCTCTTCCTCTATCATCGGTACCTAAATAATTGTATGAAGATGGCGCTGCTGGATTAGGTGATGGGTTATCAAGGTTTATTGAATCATAAGTATTTGGATTAAGTGGAAATACCGCCCAATTTCCATTACGTGATAGAAGGTCAGTCATAAATTTATCTTTATAATCTGCTTCTGTATCAAAAAAACCACCGAACTGAGTTTCTGGATAATCAAAAAATATTGGAGCATAAATCTCATTATCTACTTTCATTATAAGTGGCTTATCATTACTAATAAGCTCAGCAAACAAGGTCGCAAAAAAAATAAAAGAAAAAATATACAGACTATAAATATTTCTCTTACTTGTCTTATAGTTATTCCATAAATTTCTTGTTTTCTCATTAACCATTATTCATTTCTCCCAACTCCAACAGATGTAAATTTAATCCGTGGATCAGCTAAAACATAACTTATATCAGTTAAGAGTTTTGCTATTAATCCTAGCAGGGTAAATAAATATAATGTTCCTAAAACAACAGGATAATCTCTATGCAAAATTGATTCATAAGACAATAGTCCAATACCATCTAGTGAGAATATCGTTTCAATTAAAATACTTCCTGTAAAAAATGCAGATATGAATTGGGCAGGGAAACCAGTTAATATTGGAATTAATGCATTTTTGAATATATGTTTATAAAGTACCTCATTTTCTGACAAACCTTTTGATCTAGCCATTAAAACATACTGTTTATTAATTTCTTCGATAAAACTATTTTTTGTAAGCATTGTCATGACAGCAAAACTTCCAATAACTGAACAAATTATTGGCAGAGTCATATGCCACAAATAATCAAATATCTTATCAAAGAATCCTAGAGTATCCCAATTATCTGATACTATTCCTCTTGTAGGAAAAATATCGAAAAAACTTCCCCCACCCATTAAAACAATCAAACCAATGCCAAGCACAAATCCAGGAATTGAATACCCAATTAAGATAATTGTGCTACTAATCAAATCGAATCTACTTCCGTGAGTTACCGCTTTCTTTATACCTAAAGGTATGCAGATTGAATAAATAATTATAAAAGACCATAAACCCAGACTTATCGAAACGGGTAACTTATCAACAATTAATTCTGAAACTGTTTGATGATGGAAATAACTATCACCAAGATCGAAGCTTAGGTAATTTAACACTAAATTTACAAAACGTTCATGGAATGGTTTATCAAAGCCATAAAATTCAGTAAGTTGTTGAATATGCTCCTCATCTAATCCACTTGAACCACGGTAAATTGTTGATGATCCTGAAGAGGCTTCGCTTGATACATTCAAACTATTGAGTTGGCTTGTAATTTGCTCGATAGGGCCACCAGGGACAAATTGTGTAACTGCAAAAGTGATAAAAAGAACGCCTAACAGTGTAGGAATCATCAAAAGAAGTCTTTTCAGAATATATCTAATCATTTCTTAAAGTACCAAGTTTTAAGAACATAATCTGTTGGCTGGAAATATTTGGGTAATTTCTGAGGCATATTAAATTTATCAAAGAAAGCAATCCTGTGTTGGTTTATATACCAATTTGGCAACAAGTAAAACTCATTCCAAAGTATCCTATCAAGAAGATGTGAGGCAACTAACATTTCTTCTCTGTTATTAGTATATACAATTTTCTCGACTAATTTATCTACATCATCATTTATTATTCCACCAACATTATATGATCCTCTTTTTTCTGCACTGGAAGAATGAAACATAGCAAAAAGTTCATTTCCTGGTGACTGTGATTGCGGATAACTCATTACCATCATATCAAAATCAAAAGTATCCACACGTCTTTGGTAAAGTGATAAATCTATCGTTCGATAATTAAGGTGAATCCCGAGTTTTTTTAGATTTTTTGCAAAAGGAGCAAGTATCCGCTCAAAACCTTTTTGAGCAAGGAGAAAATCAAACTCAACTTCATCACCTTTTAAATCATGCAAGGTATTATTTTTTACGTACCATCCTAAATCATCGAAAATCTTTTTCGCTTTTTTTAGATTTTCTCTAGCGTCAGAAGATTTATTCGTAAATGATATATCCTTATTTTTAACTTTCTCCAATGGAATTGAGAGTTGATTAGCCATTAGAATCTCATCTTGAGAAGGTTTAATGCTTGCTGACAATTCACTATTACTAAAATAGCTTGTACATCTTTTGTACTGATTATAAAATAAATTTTTATTTGACCAATCAAAATCAAAGGCAAGAGTTATTGCTTTCCGAACTCTATAATCTTTAAATATGTCTTTTCTCGTATTAAATATGAACCCCTGTATACCTGCATTATTTTTATGATTCAAAAGATTTTTTTTGATAGTACCATTTGAGAAATTCGGCCCTAAATAGTCTCTTGCCCAACGTTTTGAGTGATTTTCAAAAATGTAATCATACTCTCCAGCTTTAAATGCCTCTAATCCTACTGTCATATCCTTATAATATTTGAATGCGATACGCTCAAAATTATACATTCCAATTCTTGTTGGTTCGCTATTGGCCCAATAGTCTGGATTTTTTTTGTAGGTTATATATTTACCTGGCTCAAAATTATCAACTATGTAGGGGCCACTTCCGATAGGAATATCTAGTATAGTGTCCTCAAATTTTTTATTGCCTAACCATTTTCTTGAGAAAATTGGTATATCTCCAATTATCATATGTAACTCTGGATTTACTTTTTTGAAGCTAAACTTAATCGTTTTATTATCAATAACCTCTGATGATTTAATATCAGACCAATATAACCTATATTGTGGATGCGAAACTTTACTCATTAGAGTGTTAAAAGAAAAATCAACGTCATGAGCTGTTATGTGATCACCGTTAGAAAATTTAGCATTACTTTTTATGTAATATGTTACAGAAAGACCGTCTTTTGCTAACTTATATCCAGAAGCGATATGAGCGTAACTTGATGATGGTTCATCTAGACTTCGATCCATTAGTGTTTCAAAAACTAAGTCATTCAAACCTGCTGGAGATAAAGATTTCAGCAAAAATGGATTTAGTGATTCATAAGTCCCAAAAGCAGACAATCTCATAGTCCCACCTTTATCAGCATTTGGGTTAACGTACTCGTAATAACGAAAATCCGAGGGATATTTTGCAGCATATCCCATAGATATAGAATAATCAGCAGATCTCACTGTTGAGATTGATAAGACTAATAATAGTAGTATTATTGAGTATGTTCTGAGTTTATTCATCGATTTTGGCTAATTTCATATAATAATATGATATTCTAAATAGTAACAAATTTGAATCTAGATGATTGATCTAAAAAATAAAAAAGTTCTGGTGATAGGCATAGCAAGTGAGAGATCTATTGCCTCAGGTATAGCAAAAACTCTTGGTAAAGCTGGAGCAGATCTAGTGTTAACTTATCAAAATGAGAAACTCAAGAGTCGTGTTCAGAGTATTGCAGACCAAATTTCAAGTTCAACACATGTTTATGAGTGTGATCTATCATCTGACGAGGCTATAAAAATACTCCAAAGGAATGTTGAAAAAGATTTTAAAGAAATAGATATTATCATCCATTCCGCAGCTTATGCTCCTCGCGAAGAGCTCTCGGGTGATTTTTTAGATAATATTACACGTGAGGGTTTCAAAGTAGCACATGATATAAGCTCTTATTCATTTGCAGCTATAGCAAAAGAATTTAAAAGCATGGTACGACCTGGTGGGTCGCTAATAACACTATCGTATTTGGGATCTGAGAGGGTAATACAAAATTACAATGTCATGGGATTAGCAAAAGCAAGCTTAGAAGCAAATGTAAGATATATGGCAAACTCTCTTGGTGAAAAACAGATTAGAGTAAATGCTATATCTGCTGGCCCAATTAAAACCCTAGCAGCCTCAGGTATAAAAGGTTTTGGAGAAATCCTTAAACATGTAGAAGATAAAGCTCCGCTTAAAAGAAATATAAGTCTCGATGACGTTAGTAACGTAGGGCTTTTTCTTTCTTCGGACTTATCGTCTGGCATCACCGGTCAAGTTATATATGTTGACTGTGGATTCAGTATTAATGGATTTTAATTTTCGTAAATTGACTCACTTACTTCAACTTGAGATTGATCTTTGAACATATTATAAAATCTATCAAAATCTGATTCGCTTGCAGTATTTTTGGTGAAACTCATAAAATCTTTATAGTTATCATCATTTTTTGGCTTAATTGGAAAATTGATAGTTTCGATATTGAAGAGTACAATCTTATCTTTCGATAAATTAGTGATCTGATATCCTATGGTTGGGTTTGAGTTAAAAAATACTTTTTTTAAGTCATCATTTATTTGGTCCGAATCAGATGTTCCAATAAAAGCACTGAAAGTATTATCAGGATTCTTAATTCCAGCATTGAGACTATTTCTGGACTCCTCTGCGCTGAGTAACAGTTTCTCATTACTTATCCTATTGATCAAGATTTCTCTTATTAGAGGCTCTGCTTCTTCTAAAGGTAATTGCTGTTCGCTAATACTCTCTGAGGTTTGTGCCACTATGAATCTGTCATCATCAATGAATATTGGTGGGGTGATATTTTTCTGATCAGAATAAATTTCTTTAAAGAGCTCTTCCCTGACATGTGGATAACTGAATATACCCTGCCCCTGATTTATACTTATTTTTTGGGATTCTTTTACATCTGTTTGCAGCAATTGAGAGTAATATGATAAATCATTGTTTCCTGAATAAATTGCATCTGTAATTTCATCGATTAATTTATAATATTTTTTTGATCCTAGGTCTTGTTTAATTTCTCTCTCTAAATTGAGTTTAACACTATTAAAATCCTCAGTTTCTCCTTTCTGAATAGATTTTACTGACACAATATGTATTCCACTTTTTGATATGAATGGCTTTGATATTTCTCCAGGTTTTAAAGTTAGAATTGCAGACGAAAATGATTTTGGTAAGTCTTCTAGAATGAATTTTCCCATATATCCTTGATTATCTCTGCTCTCAGAGCTAATTGCATCATAGCGTGAAATAACATCTTTAAAGGAAATATCATTATTTAAATCACTGTAGATCTTATCTGCAAGCTCACTGAGATTAGAGTTGCCAGATTGATTATTATCAATGAGGATATGCATGATTTCATACTTATTCGGTTTGGTGTACAAACCATCATCTAAGTTTATTTGATATGCTTCGTAAATACTTTTCTCATCTACAAGAGTTGAATCAATAATATTTTTTCTGTTAATATCCAAGTACCTGTATCGAGAATAGGCTGGCTCTAAAAACAAATCTTTATTCTCCTCATAAACTTCATTTATTTGTGAAGTTGTAGGTTCGATGCCTTTGCGGTAATTTTCTACATCAAATACTTTGTAGTTAATTACCCTTTCTTGGAATCTATTTTTAATTAAACTATTTTTCTCGTAATTTGTCAGAATAGATGTTTCAGTAATTGATTGTCTCAATTGATTTGTTATTCCTTTTTGGTAAACATAGCTCTCGTAGACTTCTGGCGCCATATTTAATCGGAAAAGTTGAGATTTATACAGATCAGCATTAAATTCTCCTTGATCCTTAAAAGCAGAAGTATTGTAAATCTCTTCTATAATTGATTTGTTATGGAAAGCCAAACCCATGTCTCTAGACATTTGATCCAATAGTGTTGTTCTTACTATGTAATTAACAGTTAAATCTTTTATAAAGTTATCTGTATATACAGGGGGAATTTGTCCTCCAAAGTTTTTTTGAAGTGCCTGACGATATTGAAATACCTCTTGGTCGATTTGTGAGTTAGATATAGTTTGATCATTTATCTTAATTGCATATTGAGTCCCCGCTGACTGGTAGTCACCAAGTCCCATAAAGACTAAAGGGATTGCAATCAATATAACAAGAACTGTTATAACCCATGTGCTCAGATTTTCACGTATTCTAGTAAGCATAAAATTCCATTCGTTTACGGAGACGAAGGGACTCGAACCCTCGACCTCCTGCGTGACAGGCAGGCGTTCTAACCAACTGAACTACGCCTCCAAAAACTAAGATAATATTATCACTAAAACATCTATACATAAATAGAAAGAAGCAGCATTATAGCTGCTTCTATTTTTTGGGTACTGTAAGAGTCGAACTTACGACCTCCGCCTTGTAAGGGCGGCGCTCTAACCAGCTGAGCTAAGCACCCCCTTAGACAGATTTTTTAATTTAGAGCATCCTTAAATGCTTTCCCTGCTTTAAAAGAAGGTACTGTTGATGCTTTTATTTGGATAGACTCCCCTGTTCTTGGGTTTCTACCAGTTCTTGCATCACGTTTTTTTGCTTTGAAAGTACCAAAACCAACGAGAGTCACCTCGTTATCCCCTTTTAGAGCATTGGTGATTACATTTATCATTGCTTCGACGTGTGCTGATGCATCAGATTTGCTGCTTCCAGCCTCATCTGCTACTGCTGATATAAATTCTGCTTTATTCATTTAGACCTCTGTTTAAAAAATTATTAGTATTTGTTTGCATGCTAGACAATTTTAGAATTTATAATTCTCATCATTGAATAAATGTGCAACTACAGCTTAGTTTACATTATTTTGGTATTTAAGAATATAAATCAATGTAATTATTCTGCATTTACATATAAAAAAAAGTGTGCTAGTGAGGTAAGCGTTTTGAGGTAGGTGTTTTTGACTTCTTATTATCCACAGAAGTTTTTTTGCCTAAAGATTTAATTTTATTAAGTTTATTTTTCAGAGCTATCGCAAATACCTCGTCTACGAACCTTACAGGGGTGATTTTTAGTCCTTTTTTTACATTTTCAGGTATCTCTGAAATATCTTTTTCATTATCTTTTGGTATCAAGACCTCTTTGATGCCTCCCCTAAGAGCAGCTAATAGCTTTTCTTTTAAGCCTCCTATTTCAAGTACCTCACCCCGGAGTGTAATCTCGCCAGTCATAGCAACATCTGATCTCACTGGGATATTAGACAATGATGATGCTACAGCCAGTGCCATGCTTATACCTGCACTGGGGCCATCTTTAGGAGTTGCTCCTTCTGGTACATGAATATGAAGATCCTTATTTTCATAAAACTGAGTATCTATTCCGAGAGAAGCAGATCTTGTCCTCACTACAGTAATCGCTGCCTTGATTGATTCTTGCATTACATCACCGAGTTTACCAGTTTGTGTAACTTTACCTTTTCCCGCCATCAGTGCACACTCAATTCTCAATAATTCACCGCCAACTGAAGTCCACGCTAGTCCATTAACCTGCCCAATCATATCTTTTTTGTCAATACTACCAAAAGTAAAGGGCTTGACTCCAAGGTAATCATTTAGATTCGCTGGTGATATCTTTGTAACTTTCGCGTTTTTACGGGTTAAGAGAGACTTCACTACCTTCCTGCATATTTTTGATATTGATCTATCAAGACCCCTTACTCCAGCTTCCCTTGTATAACAACGTATAATTTCTCTTAACGCAGGGATGCCAATTGAGAGCTCTTTACTCTTTAGACCATTTTGCTTGAATTGTTTTGATAGCAGATATTTCTTAGCTATATCAACTTTTTCGTCTTCAGTGTATCCAGGAAGCCTTATAAGCTCCATACGATCAAGTAATGGTGTTGGTATAGAGTCAGTTGAATTAGCAGTAGCTATGAACATCACATCAGATAAATCGAAATCGACTTCTAAATAATGGTCATTAAATGCAAAGTTCTGCTCTGGGTCTAACACCTCTAATAGAGCAGAAGAAGGGTCTCCTCTGAAATCCATTGCCATCTTATCAATCTCGTCAAGAAGAAACAGCGGATTTTTTGTCTTAACTTTCGTCAAGTTTTGTATAACTTTCCCTGGCATCGAACCTATGTATGTTTTCCTATGGCCACGAATTTCTGCTTCATCTCTTACACCACCCAATGACATTTTTATAAACTTTCTATTTGTGGCTCTAGCAATAGATATCCCAAGTGATGTCTTACCTACACCAGGGGGCCCCACTAAACATAAAATTGGGCCTTTGAGCTTTTGCACTCTTTTATTTACAGCAAGATATTCAAGTATTCTCTCTTTTACTTTCTCTAGCCCATGATGATCCTCGTCAAGTATTTTCTGCGCATGATTAATATCACTATTGACCACAGACTGTTCTTTCCATGGTAAATTCAAAACTGTATCAATGTAGTTTCTAACCACTGTTGCCTCAGCTGACATTGGCGACATCATTTTGAATTTATTAAACTCCGAAGTTATTTTCTCTTTTGCTTCTTTTGATAAACCTGCAGTTTCAATTTTTTTCTGGATTGCATCGAAATCATTTGGCTCTTCCCCAATCTCGCCCAACTCT
>TARA_B100001057_G_scaffold187014_1_pt1 | contig 59615 bp, 49 predicted proteins | sample TARA_B100001057 | Tara Oceans TARA_B100001057 (sample SAMEA2621839) | marine metagenome | biome: marine biome (ENVO:00000447); feature: surface water layer (ENVO:00002042); material: "saline water (ENVO:00002010), including plankton (ENVO:xxxxxxxx)" | depth 5 m | reverse complement strand
CTGAGCTACCAGGTCTAAAAAAGAGGTCAAATATACATTGAAATATTCATTATTCAATCATCTTTTTTATTATAAATTTGTTAATAATAAATAAATGAATAAGACTATTTTTTTGGTGGGATATATGGGTGCAGGTAAATCTGTAATTGGAAAATCTTTGTCTGATTCTCTACGCTATGATTTCTATGATTTAGATGAATACATTGAAAAAGTAGAAGGTAAAAAAATATCAGAAATTTTTAAAAATAGAAATGAAGTTTACTTTAGAAAAATAGAAAATAAACGTTTGTTGGAGCTAACTAAAATGAACGGTGATAAGATTATATCAACAGGTGGGGGAACTCCTTGTTTTGAAAATAATATTAAAATTTTAAGTCACACTCCTAATTCAACATCAATTTATCTAAAGACATCAATTAGTGTTCTTATCGAAAGGTTATATCCAAAAAGAACCACTAGGCCTCTTATATCTCATCTGGATACCAAAGAAAAGTTAAAAGATTTTATAAGCAAACACCTTTTTGAAAGAAGCTTTTACTATGAAAAATCTAATATTGTTTTAGAGACTAAAAATGAGGAAATAGATGTTATTAAAGAAAAGATTATAGATGTCTTAACTAAGATAGACTGAGCATTTTCCATTCTTATCTACTAGTAAGTCAACATGTTCATTTACTGATGTTGAAAGGCTTAAACCACTATAATCAATCTTTACAGGAAATAATGCTTGATCTCTATTAACTATTACTGCAGTCTTTATTTTAGATGGTTTACTAATCATTAAATCACTAATAACAATTTGAAATGTTTCTCCAGATTGAGAGACATCTCCAACAACTACAATTGGTTTATTAGAAATATTAAATTTTTTACTAAAATTTATTACTTTATCAGGGTCAATATTAACTTTTATAATTTCAGTTTTAATTTTTGAAATCTTTGATATGTGATCAGTAAGTTTATTACTTAGTAACTCTCCATTATCTGATACGCCAAAAATAATTAGGACTGATTCATCAATATTATCTTCAATTATTTCAAGCCCTATTCTTTTGATTTTATTTTCTACATCATTATCATCAAGAATAAGATTTTTAACATCAAATTTTTTCATTATTAAAGCTTTTTATATAAATAAAGTAAAGTCGTATCTTCGCTCTAAATTATGAAGAAAAAGTTATTTTTTCTATTAACTGCTTTATTAATATTTATTCAATGTAATAAAGATGATGATATTTCAAACAATGTTGAAATTCGAGATTTTAATGAACAAGTTTTTGTTGATCAAGATCTTTTAGAAACTTATCTAAAGACTCATTCATATAACTATGAGCAGGTTAATAATACTGATCGCGATCTAGAAATTACTTTCGATACTATCACATCTAATTCTACTCGAACCTCTCTATTTGATCAAGTTAAAATAAAAAAGCTAAATGTAATTGATGAGGATAGTATTGTAACTTCGCACAATCTTTATTACATAATTGCAAGAGAAGGGGTCAACAATAGACCCTCTATTGTAGACTCTGTATATGTAGCTTATGAGGGTATGTTAACTGATAATTATGTTTTTGATGATAGAGACTTCCCAATCTGGCTTGATCTAGCATCTACACTTCAAGGGTTTAGAGAAGGAATATCTGAATTAAAAACAGGAAACTTCTCAGAAAATACTGATGGTACAATCAATTACTCATCATTTGGAATAGGACTATTTTTTATGCCTTCGGGTATAGCATATTTTAATAATACTCCCGGCAATATCCCCGAATACTCTCCTTTAATTTTTAAGGTCAAACTGATGACTCACGTTGAAACAGATCATGACAATGACGGTGTTCTTTCAATTTTTGAAGATGTTAATGGAGATGGTACTCCATTTGGCGATAACACAGATGGTGATCAACTATGGAATATGTATGATGTAGATGATGACAATGACGGTATTTTGACAAAAAACGAATTAGATAAAAATGGAGACTCAAAGATTGATGACACAGACAATGACGGCATTCCAGATTATCTAGATCCAGATAATTAGTTCTTTTTCTTTAGAAAGTTATATGGAATATCATAGGATAAATTCACTGTAAGTTTATTTGTAGTTAGATCAACATTTGCATTATCTAGATCCATTCCATTTGCATTTATTATTAATATTTCCTTTGTATTTAGTCCTCTTTCATATCTCAATCCAATGCTAAATGATTTTATTTTTGCTCTTGCCCCTAACAGTAGACTTAGAGTATACTTATCTTTAATTTCCTCTAGTTCAAAATTACTAGAATTAGAAAGGCTGTATTTAAAAGATGGACCACCAAAAACACTTAAGGGTCCTAAAATTTTATATCCAAAAATTATTGGAACTTGAATATCAGTTGATTTAAAATTATGTTCAGCAATACCGATAGATGGAATTGAATTCATACTATCTTGAGTATTTTCAAATGCTGATGCATTGTTTGATTTTGAAAATATTAAGTTTAATTCTGGACGAATATAAAAAGTTATTAAGTCAATCTCTGTAAATAGACCAAACTGAAATCCAGTGGAATTTTTTAAGTCAAGATCATAGCTTTCAATTTTATTTTTAACATTATTAATAGAACCAAAATTATCATCATTTAAGCCAAAATTTATACCAAGATTTCCTTGTGCTAAAATGAATGAAGTAGAAAATAAGTAAATAAAAATTATATTTTTCATTCTATTTCTTTCTTTCGATTACTCTTCTAACTGCATTAATTATAGACTTGCTATTTAAACAATACTTCTCCATTAATTCCTTGGGTGTACCTGACTCTCCAAATGTATCATTAGTTCCAATAAACTCTTGTGGTGATGGTAATTCTGTTGCAAGTAATCTTGAAATACTCTCACCTAATCCCCCATAAATATTATGTTCTTCAGCTGAAACTAAGCACTTTGTCTTTGAGACAGAATTAAGAATAATATCTTTATCTAAAGGTTTAATTGTATGTATATTTATCACTTCACATTTAATTCCCATATTTAATAGTTCATTTGATGCAAGAATAGCCTCCCAAACTAAATGTCCAGTAGCAACAATTGTCACATCAGTACCATCGATTAAAACTTTGCCTTTTCCAATTTCAAATCTTTCAGACGAATCTGTAAAATTTGCAACTTTAGGTCTTCCAAATCTCAAATAAACAGGTCCATCAAAATTAGCTATTTCCAGTGTAGCATTTTTAGTTTGATTAAAATCACATGTATTAATTACAGTCATTCCAGGTAACATCTTCATTAGACCAATATCCTCTAGAATCTGATGTGTAGCACCGTCTTCTCCTAGAGTAATTCCAGCATGAGAAGCACATATCTTAACATTCTTATTAGAGTAAGCAACAGATTGCCTTATTTGATCGTATACTCTACCTGTTGAAAAATTAGCAAAAGTTCCAGTAAAAGGCACTTTTCCACCTGTAGCTAAACCAGCTGCAATACCAATCATATTGGCTTCAGCAATACCTACTTGAAAAAATCTATCAGGATTTTCATTAGCAAATTCGTTCATTTTTAATGAGCCTGTAAGATCTGCACAAAGTGCTACAATGTTTTCATTTGATCTACCTAACTCTGTTAATCCATCTCCAAATCCAGATCTTGTATCTTTATCTCCCTGGTTTATTATTTCTTTCATATTAATAGTCACCTAATGTTTCAGGATTTTGTTTTAACGCAATTTCAAGTTGTGAATCATTGGGAGCTTTGCCATGCCATTCATGAGTATGCATCATGAAATCAACACCATTTCCCATTACTGTCTTCATTAAAACTGCTACAGGTTTATTTTTTTTTGTACGTTCTTTTGCATCATTCATTACTTTATAAACCTCATTAAGAGAGTTTCCATTATTAATTTCAAGAACATCCCATCCAAATGATTCAAGTTTGAATTTTAAATTTCCTATATCAAGAACATCACTGGTAGAACCATCAATTTGCTGACCATTATAGTCGACAGTTACGATTATATTATCAACTTTTTTAGCAGAGGCATACATAAATGCCTCCCAATTTTGACCTTCTTGTAATTCTCCATCCCCAGTAAGAACATATACTAAAGAGTTGTCCTTATTTAATTTTTTAGATAGCGATATTCCAACTCCAACAGAAACACCTTGGCCAAGAGATCCAGAAGAAATATTTACACCCGGTAACTTATCATGATTAGTCGGATGTCCTTGCAGTCTTGAATTAATTTTTCTGAATGTATTTAGTTCATTAATGTCAAAATAACCACTCCTGGCAAGCACGCTGTAATAAACAGGGGAAATATGACCATTTGATAATATAAAGTGGTCATTTTTACAATTACTATCATTTTGGTTTAATATTTTTTTATAGAGAGTTACAAAAAATTCTACACAACCTAAGGAGCCTCCTGGATGCCCAGAATTCACATTATGTACCATTCGAAGTATATCTCTTCTTACTTGTAAAACAAGCTTTTCTATATCATCATTCATATATTAGTAAATGTATAATTAAAGAAATCACTATCAAAGCTCTTTAATTTTTTTTTATCATTATTTATATATAAAAAGTTAACAATCTAACTTTGAATATATTTACTTTATTAATTTTGATTTAATGAAGATTATTGATAAGTATATCATAAAAAAATATTTAACAACTTTCTTAGTTATGTTAGGTCTTTTTATACCAATTGGTATAATGGTTGATTTCGCTGAAAAAATTGATAAATTCAGAGAAAATGAGGTCTCAAATGATCTAATTGTAAATTATTACGTAGATTTTATCTGGTATTTTGGTAATCAACTCTATCCTATATTTTTATTCTTAGCTGTTATTTGGTTCACCTCAAGATTAGCTAATAATACAGAGATTACAGCAATTTTATCATCTGGTATTTCGTTTAATAGATTTGCCAGGCCATATTTTTTATCAGCTTCAATAATTGTTTGTTTTGCAATAATTTCAGGAATGTTTATTGTCCCTAATTCCAACAAAAATTTTAATGAATTTGTATCTGAAAATGTCAAGTCTGAAGAGAAAAGAAAAACCTCAAGACTTTTCAAACAAATTAATGATAATGAATTTATTTACGTTAGTAGTTATGATCCAAAGCGTAAAAGAGCATTAAATTTTAGTCTAGAAAATTTTAAAGATAATAAACTTAATCATAAAATTTCAGCAACAACTATTCGATGGGATGACTCTATCTTTAGAATGACTAATTATATCGAGAGAAAAATTTATGATGATAAAGAAAAACTAAGAAAGATTACAAGAAAAGATACAGTCTTTGAATTCGATATCGAGGATCTTTCTCCATTAAACTATGTCGCAGAAACACTTAATTTTTTTGAGCTTAATAATCTTATAAAATATGAGAGAAAAGCTGGATCTCCATTAATAAATTCCCATTTATTGGTCAGACATAAAAGGTATACTTTGCCTTTATCATGTTTTATTCTAACTTTAATTGCTTTATCAGTATCCTCATTTAAGAAAAGAGGTGGAACGGGTAGTAATCTTGCAATTGGTGTTACTTTAGGCTTTCTTTTTATCTTCCTAGACAAGATTTTTAGTGTATTAGTAATTAAGTCAAATTTTTCACCAGCTATTGCATCTTGGGGGATACTTTTATTTTTCCTTTTAATCGCAATATTTTTATTAAGAAAAGCAACAACATAAAATCATAATTAAACTATATTTACACAAATCTTAGATATGGAGTTTTTAGATTTTGAAGTTCCAATTAAAGAAATTTTAGATCAAATTGATAAGTGTAAATCAATTGAGAATGAGTCTGACGTTGATATAACCAAGACCTATAATCTCCTTCAAAAAAAATTAGTTGATACTAAAAAGGAGATATATGGGAATCTTTCTGCTTGGCAAAAGGTTCAATTATCTAGACATCCAAATAGACCTTATACATTAGACTATATCAAAAATATTTGTGGAGATTCATTTCTTGAACTCCATGGAGATAGAAATGTTAGAGATGATAAAGCTATGATCGGAGGACTTGGTAAAATTAAAGACCAATCATATATGTTTATTGGAACACAAAAAGGATACAATACTAAAACTAGACAATATAGAAACTTTGGTATGGCTAATCCGGAAGGATATAGAAAAGCACTAAGACTAATGAGGCAGGCTGAAAAATTTGGCATTCCAATAGTTACACTAATAGACACTCCAGGAGCTTTTCCTGGACTTGAAGCTGAGGAAAGAGGTCAGGGAGAAGCTATAGCAAGAAATATTTATGAGATGATGAACATCTCAGTCCCTATTATTTGTATAATTATTGGAGAAGGTGCCTCCGGTGGAGCTCTTGGTATTGGGGTTGGTGACAAAATTTTAATGCTTGAGAATACCTGGTATTCAGTTATTTCTCCAGAGTCATGTTCATCAATTTTGTGGAGAAGCTGGGACCACAAGGAGGAAGCTGCAGATGCTTTAAAGTTAACTCCCAAAGACATGCTCAAAAACAAACTCATTGACAAGATTATTAATGAACCTCTTGGAGGTGCTCATTATAATCCTATTGAAACATTTCAATCAGTTGAAGAAAATATCACCTATTTTGCTAAAAAAATTAAATCTCTGTCAAAAGATAAAATGATAAAATTAAGAAGAGAAAAGTTCACAAAAATTGGTAATTTTAAAGGCTAGTTTTACCTATTAACATTTTTTAATACTTATTAACATTGAGTATGTTTAAAATTATTTTAAACATCACTTCTTTTTTCTGTTTTTAAAAACTTCAATTTGCATACATTTACCAAATGGAGAAAAGAAACCCTTTAAAAATATATGATAATGCAGAGCAACCTATTATTAGTCTCAAGGATGGAAAAATACCTCCTCAGGCTCTTGATCTAGAAGAAGCCGTTATTGGTGCAATGCTTATTGACGAGAAAGGAGTTAATGAAATAATTGAAATATTATCTCCTGAGGTTTTTTATAAAAGATCACATCAATTGATATATGAATCTATTGAAAGACTATTTAGAGAGTCAGAGCCAATCGATCTATTAACAGTATCATCAGATTTGAAAAAAAATAAAAATTTTGAAGCTGTTGGAGGCGATTTTTTTCTAATTAATCTTTCTCAGAAAGTATCTTCTTCAGCTCATATTGAATTTCACTCTAGAATAATACTTCAAAAATATATTCAAAGGAAATTGATATCAATTTCAAATGAAATAATTCAAAAGTCTTATGATGAGAGTACAGATGTTATGGATCTTCTTGATGAAGCAGAATCTAAATTATATGATGTCGCTCAAGGAAATATTAAAACATCCACTGAAACTGCTCAAAACCTTGTTATAAAGGCTAAAAAGAGAATTGAAGAGATTGACAATAAAGATGGTTTAAGTGGAGTTTCTACTGGATTTGAAAAGTTAGATGCATTAACTTCAGGTTGGCAACCAAGTGATTTAGTAATTGTTGCTGCTCGTCCTGGAATGGGTAAAACTGCACTTGCATTGTCAATGGCTAGAAATATTTCTGTAAGACAAAATATTCCTGTTGCTTTTTTTTCCCTTGAGATGTCATCAGTTCAACTAATAACTAGATTGATATCTTCTGAGACTGGATTATCATCAGATAAACTTAGAACAGGTAGATTAGCAGAACATGAATGGCAACAATTAAACATAAAAGTTTCAGACCTTGAATCAGCTCCATTATTTATTGACGATAGCCCATCATTAACAATATTTGAGCTTAGAGCTAAAGCCAGAAGACTTGCATCATCTCACGGAATTAAACTTATTATAATTGATTACCTCCAATTAATGAATATAGGTTCATCTAACAAAGCCGGTAATAGAGAGCAAGAGATATCAACAATTTCGAGAAATTTAAAAGCTTTAGCTAAAGAACTTGATATTCCAGTTATTGCATTATCTCAATTATCTCGTGCTGTTGAGACCAGAGGAGGGACAAAAAGACCAATTCTTTCAGATTTAAGGGAGTCTGGAGCTATTGAACAAGATGCAGATATTGTTTCATTTCTTTACAGACCAGAATATTATGGTATAACAGAGTGGGATGATGATATGAAAACACCCTCAGAGGGTCAAGGAGAATTTATTGTTGCCAAGCATAGAAATGGTGCTTTAGATTCAATAAAGTTAAAATTTATAGCAAATCTTGGAAAATTTGAAGACTTAGGAGGTTATGATTCACCATTCGAATTTCAATCAAAACTAAATTCCGATAATAAGTTAAGTGATTTTTCAGAACCAAGTAACAAGGATGATCAAGATGACATTCCTTTCTAGAAAGACTACTATAAAAAAAAGCCCCTAGGGGCTTAATTTATATTTTAATAATAATGATTAAGAAACAACTTTTACGTTAATTGCGTTTAATCCTTTATTACCTTCTTTTAACTCAAATTCAACTTTATCTCCTTCAGTAATCCTGTCTATAAGACCTGAAACGTGAACGAAATGCTCTGTATCTGAATCATCTTCTTTGATAAAGCCATAACCTTTGGCGTCATTAAAAAATTTTACTAATCCTGTACTCATATATAATTTTTATAATTTTAGCGAAATTACTCTAATATTTTAATAAAACACCTTTATTTTAAAATATTTAACTATTTAATAAGAATGACTTTAGAAACCCATCAATTTCTCCATTAAGAATATTCTCTGTATTACCACTTTCAAATCCTGTTCTAACATCCTTTATAACTTTGTATGGATGAAGAACATAATTTCTTATTTGTGATCCCCACTCAATCTTTTTCTTTGAATCCTCAATTCTTTTTTTCTCCTCATTATTTTTTTGAATCTCAATTTCATATAATTGAGACTTTAATAACATTAGTGCTTTCTCTTTGTTATCAAGTTGCGATCTGGTTTCTGAGTTTTCAATTGTAATACCTGTAGGTTTGTGTTTAAGTCTTACAGCTGTTTCTAACTTATTTACACTCTGACCTCCAGCTCCTCCTGATCTCATTGTCTCCCAAGATAAATCTGATGCATTAATATTTATCTCAATTGAATCATCAACCAGAGGATACACATATACAGATGCAAAAGAAGTGTGTCTCTTAGCGTTACTATCAAATGGTGAAATTCTTACAAGTCTGTGAACCCCATTTTCTCCCTTTAACCAGCCAAACGCATAATCCCCCTCTATTTGAATAGTAGCTGTTTTAATACCGGCTACATCACCAGACTGGTTATTTATTTCTTTAATTTTATAATTATTCTTTTCCCCCCACATGAGGTACATTCTCATCAACATTTCTGCCCAATCACAGGATTCAGTTCCTCCAGCACCTGCCGTAATTTGAAGTATTGCGCTCATGGTATCTTCTTTCTTGCTAAGCATAACCTTGAATTCCATAGTTTCAATCAAATCCAAAAGCTCATTATAAGATTGATTTATTTCTGTTTCAGAAATTTCTTTATTTGAAAAGAATTCACCCAGTACTTTAAGATCTTCTAGCAAAGAGTTTATAGTTTTGAATTCAATTAATTGCTTTTTTATTCTTTGGATTTCCTTAACTACTGTTTCAGCTTTTTTTGGTTCTGCCCAAAAATTCATTGATGAAGACTCTAACTCTAGTTGCGATAGTATTTTTTCTTTAGAGTTTACGTCAAAGATACCCCCTTAACGTATCAATACGATTTTTAAGAATTTTTATATTCTCTTTTGAAAACATAATCCAAATTAGCTATATGGATTCAAAAAAAAAAATTATATTTCTAAAAAAACTACCATGAAAAGAATTCTTTTATTTTTCCTCTTACTATCTAACTACTCATACTCACAAATAACTGAATATGAAGGCTTTATGAATTTTGCATATAATAATGATTCAGGCAAGATAATTCTAGAGATCAAGAAGCTAGATGATGAATTTCTTTATGTTAATTCACTTAGTAGGGGTGTTGGTAATAATGATTTAGGTTTAGATAGGGGCCAATTAGGTAATTCTAGAGTTGTTTATTTTACAAAAAGAGGTAATAAAATTTTACTAGTACAACCTAACCTTAAGTATATATCTAATTCTTCAAATACTCAAGAAAATAAAGCTGTTTCAGAAGCATTTGCTCGTTCAATTTTATTCGGATTTGATATAATTGAAAAAAATGAAAATAATTATAAAATTGATTTAACTCCATTTATTATTCAAGATGTCCATGGTGTATCTCAAAGATTAAAATACTCTGATTCAGGATCTTATATATTAGATAAATCAATGTCTGCTGTAGAGTTAGATAGAACAAAGGCATTTCCAAATAATATTGAATTTGATGTTATTCTTACTTTTAAAGGTACCCCATCTGGAAATCTTCTAAGAAGTGTAACTCCTTCACCGACGAATTTGACAGTTAATCAACATCATTCCTTTGTTAAGCTACCAGACGAAAACTTTGAAAAAAGAAAATTTGATCCTAGAAGTGGAAGTAATCCTTTTATTGTCTATGATTACTCAACTCCAATTGACAAACCACTTGAGCAAAAATTTATTGTGAGACATAGGTTAAAAAAGAAATACCCTGACATGGATATGAGTGAACCTATTGATCCAATTATTTATTATATCGATAATGGAACTCCAGAACCTGTTAGGTCAGCTCTTATTGAGGGTGGAAACTGGTGGAATCAAGCATTTGAAAGTGCTGGATATAAAGATGCCTTTAGGATTGAGGTTTTGCCAGATGATGCAGATCCAATGGATGTAAGATATAATCTTATTCAATGGATTCATAGGTCAACCCGAGGATGGAGTTATGGTGCTAGTGTTATAGATCCAAGGACTGGAGAAATTATAAAAGGTCAAGTTAGTTTAGGTAGTTTAAGGGTTAGACAAGACTACATGATTTTAAGTGGTTTAGTTGATAATCCAAATACTGATGATAATAATAAACTAATAAAAGATATATCTCTTGATAGAATAAAACAACTTTCTGCCCATGAAATAGGGCATACTCTTGGTTTTGCTCATAACTATATTTCCAGTGCAAACAATCGTTCATCTGTTATGGATTATCCACACCCAAATATTAAATTATTAGACGGTGGAATAAATATAAAAGAGGCTTATTCTAAGAACATAGGAGATTGGGATAAGGTTAGTGTTAAATATGCTTATTCTGACTTATCTAACTCTAAAAATGAAGAAATTGAATTAAACAATATTATTGAAAGTGCAATTGATAATGGCCTGTTTTTTTTAAGTGATTCAGATTCCCGTCCTGCGGGGAGTGCTAACCCATACTCTCACTTGTGGGATAATGGTGAATATCCTTACGAAGAATTATCTAAGTTATTGAAAATTAGAAGTATTGCATTGAAGAATTTAGATTTAGAAAATCTCAACTTTGGAGAACCATATGATAAAATTGAGGATATACTAGTGCCGATATATATGTTACACAGATATCAAATAGAAGCTACGTCTAAAGCTATTGGTGGAGTAGACTACTTATATTATGTTAAAAACAATAGAGATGATAAAATAGAATTTGTTGATTATAATTTTCAAAAAAAATCACTAGAATCATTAATCAATGTGTTAAAACCAAAGAACCTAACGCTACCTAAAAATTTATTAGAGATTCTTTCCCCTAGGTCATTTAGAAACCCTCGTTCTAGGGAAAACTTTACTTCAAATACTGGTGTTACTTTTGACTATATAAATGCTACAAGTTCTATTGTAAATCACACATTGACTTTTCTCATAAATTCTGAAAGAATTAATAGAATCAATCAACAGAATATGTTTGGAAATAATCTAACTCTCAAAGAATATTTTAGTTCAATTAGTCAGTCAATATTTAGAAATAATAAATTGAATACATACGAAAATGCTATTAATAGAAACACCTCTTCACTTTACTTAGATCATCTTTTTTTAGCTTTCAATAATACTAAAGTCAATGATATATCTAAGTCAATAATTTTAGCTCATATAAAAAACCTCAAAAAAGAATTAATAAGTCAATCATCAGATTTTAATACTTTCCTAGTTGAAAAAATAGATAACTTCTTTGATAATCCAGATGAATATATTCCAATTATAAAAACTAAAATCCCTGATGGCTCTCCAATCGGAGATTTTTCATGTGATTACTAGTTTTTTATTGTAAATTTGCTGATTATTCATTGAATAATGTCACAATTAAACAAATCTTACAATAACATTCTTGAACTTATTGGTAATACTCCTTTAATTAAAATTAATCATCTAACTAAAGATATACCTGGTAGTTTTTACACAAAATATGAAGGATTTAATCCAGGCCATTCAAACAAAGATAGAATAGCACTACACATTTTAAATCAGGCTGAAAATAAAGGTATTTTAAAAAGTGGAAGTACTATAATTGAGACTACCTCAGGAAATACTGGCTTTAGTCTAGCTATGGTTTCATTGTTAAAAGGTTACAGATGTATTTTGGCAGTTAGTTCGAAAGCATCAAAGGATAAGATTAATATGATGAAGTGTCTAGGGGCTGAGATCTATGTTTGTCCATCTAATGTTTCATCTGATGATCCAAGATCATACTATGAAGTTGCTAAAAGACTAAATAAAGATATACAAGGTTCAGTTTATATAAATCAATATTTTAATGATTTAAATGTTCAAGCACACTATGAAACTACTGGTCCAGAAATATGGAATCAAACAGATGGTAAAATCACTCATTTAGTTGCTTGTAGCGGAACAGGTGGAACTATATCGGGGATAGGAAGATTTTTAAAAGAAAAAAATAAAAATGTTAAAATAATTGGAGTTGATGCTTATGGGTCTATTCTAAAAAAATATCATGAAACAGGAAAGATTGACCCAAATGAAATATATTCATATAGAATCGAGGGTCTTGGTAAAAATATTGTTCCATCAGCCACAGATTTCAAAATAATTGATAAGTTTGTCAAAGTCACAGATTCTGATAGTGCTCATATGGCAAGAGAGATTACCCTTAAAGAAGGATTATTTGTTGGTTATACTTCTGGTGCTGCATTTCAGGCTGTTAATATCCTTAATGAAAAAAATGAATTTGATAAAAAAAGCCATGTTGTAATTGTTTTTCCTGATCATGGATCTAGATATTTAAGTAAAATTTATTCAGATGAGTGGATGAATAATCAAGGATTCTATGATAGTAGTTTTTATCAACCAAAAAAGAACTCAATTAATTATATTTAATATTATGCAAGATTTATTTGATAAAATTTATAAAAATAAAGGTCCTCTAGGTAAATGGGCATCAATTGCAGAAGGCTATTTTGCTTTTCCAAAATTAGAAGGTCCGATTTCCAATAGAATGAAATTTAATGGTAAAGAAGTTATTACGTGGAGCGTAAATGATTATCTAGGATTAGCTAATCATCCAGAAGTCAGAAAAACTGATGCTGACGCTGCTAAACAGTATGGTAGTGCATATCCAATGGGAGCACGCCTTATGTCAGGACATACATCTTTACACGAAAAATTAGAGTCAAAATTAGCTGAATTTACTTCAAAAGAATCAGCATATCTTTTAAATTTTGGTTATCAAGGGATATTGTCGACCATAGACTCATTAGTATCCAAAAATGATATAATCGTTTATGATATTGATGCCCATGCTTGTATTGTTGACGGAGTTAGGCTACATCTCGGAAAAAGATTTACATATCAGCATAATGATATGCAGAGTTTAGAAAAGAACCTTGCAAGAGCAACAAAAATGGCTGAGCAAACAGGTGGTGGGATATTAGTTATTTCAGAAGGTGTTTTTGGAATGAGAGGAGAGCAGGGTAAGTTAAAAGAAATTGTTGAAATGAAGAAAAAATTTAATTTCAGGTTATTGGTCGATGATGCTCATGGTTTTGGTACATTAGGTAAAACTGGAGCAGGTACAGGTGAACACCAAGGTGTACAAAATGATATAGATGTATATTTTGCAACTTTTGCAAAATCTATGGCATCTACAGGAGCATTCATCTCTGGAGATAATGAGATTATTGGTTATTTGAAATATAATATGCGTTCACAAATGTTTGCCAAATCTCTTCAGTTACAATTGGTAGTTGGTGCTTTAAAAAGATTGGAGTTATTGATGACCAAGCCTGAGTTAAAAAATAAACTATGGGAAAATGTAAATCTACTTCAATCTGGTTTAAAAGATAGAGGCTTTGATATAGGATCGACTCAGAGTTGCGTAACTCCTGTATATCTAGAAGGAAGTGTGCCTGAAGCTATGGCTTTAGTTAGAGATCTTCGAGAAAACTATCAAATATTTTGTTCTATAGTAGTTTACCCCGTTATCCCTAAAGGTCTGATTCTATTAAGATTAATTCCTACATCATCTCATAATGAAAATGATATAGCTGAGACTTTGGATGCTTTTGCATCTATTCGTGAAAAATTAGAAACTGGCGTTTATAAAATGTCACCAGAGGGAGTAGAGAATGCAAGAGACTAATTCTCATTAAGCATTACAGGCATAACTAGCATTGTTATTGATTCATTTGTCCCTTCATTGTTACTTACGGGCCTTATAATACCTGCTCTATTTGGGTGAGACATAGATAATGTTATTGTATCAGATTCTAAATTGTTAAGCATTTCAATTAAAAACTTAGAATTAAAGCCAATTTGTATGTCATCTCCTAAATAATCACACTCGAGACTCTCATCTGCTTTGTTACTAAAATCAAAGTCTTCAGCACTTACATTAAGTAAAGATCCAGCAAGTTTAAGTCTAATCTGATTCGTGGTTTTGTTTGAAAATATACTTACACGCCTTACTGAATTTAAAAATAATTGTCTGTCGATTGTTAAAACATTTGGGTTATCTTTAGGAATAACAGCCTCGTAGTTTGGGAATTTTCCATCAATTAGTCTACAAATAATTGACATATTATTAAATATAAATTTTGCATTAGAATCGTTATGTTGAATTATGAGATTTGAATTTTCAGATTGAAGAATACCTTTTAATATTTGAAGAGGTTTTCTTGGCATTATAAACTCAGAGACTTCTTTCGATTTATATTCTGTTGTTTCAAATTTTACTAATTTATGAGCATCGGTTGCAACAAACTTGAGTGATTCACTGTTAAATTGAAAAAAAACCCCACTCATTACAGGTCTTAAATCATCTGTGCCCGAGGCAAAAATTGTAGAGTTTATCGCATGAGCAAAATCAAAGCTTTTAATATTTGTTTCTTGAGCATCTAATACTTCAATTTGTTTTGGGAATTCGGCTCCATCAAGATAAGCTAGAGAATATTTACCGTTACTTGCACTTATTTCAATAGTACTATTATCCTTTTTTATAAATGTTAATGGTTGATCAGAAAATGTCTTTAATATATCAATCAATAGTTTGGCAGAAATTGCTAACTTTCCCTTCTCAGTTGATTCAATTTCAATTTCAGTTGTCATAGTCGATTCTAAATCGGATGAACTAATAACAAGTTTGTTATTGTCAATTTCAAATAAAAAATTGTCAAGAATTGGTATAGTATTCGAGGAATTTATAACACCACCTAATATTTGAAGTTCTTTATAGAGGGTTGAGGATGAAACTATAAATTTCATATGTTTTTTTTCAAATATATTTAAATGAATCTATTTATCTAAGTAATAATTCTAAAAGTTATCTACCAAATACAAACACTAGAAATAAATACTAACAACATCCCTATAATTTAATCCAAAAAGAGAGCTAGCACTTCCAACGGTTTGAGGATTACTTCTGTATATACTAAGTTGCAAGTATCCGAGATTATTAAATATAGCTAACTTCTTCCCATCTTCTTCTCTATCTTTTTTTTCAAGATTAAAATCTATAGCGTCAGAATAATTTTTGTAAATTTCAGAAAATTTAACATTTCTCGCATTAATAGTAAATGGTCTAGTTTTAGCTATATTTCTAAATAATTTTTCAGTAATATTTGTAATTACATTTCCATAGTTATCAATATATATTACACTTCCAATAATTTGATTTTCTTCTTTATTAACAACTGGTCTTAAGTTTTTAATTTCTTTGATTGAATCTATCTCATTCCCAACTACATTTAATGGTCCAGATCTAGTTATATGACTAGCAACCTCAACAAAAAGTTCATCAGCTGAAATTTTATAATTATAGCTACTATGTAAATTGATTTTGTAAATTTTTTCAGGTTTTTTATCCTTAAAAATAAGTGAGAAAACACCATTATCTGCTCCAATAAAATAATAATCATTATACATTATTGCGACATGTTTTGTTTCAGGAGTAATTTCAGAGTCAACACTTAATATATGTATTGTTCCCTTGGGAAATCTACTAAACGCACCCTCAAGAACATAACCTGCCTCAGTTAAGTTAAATGGACTGATTTCGTGAGAGATATCAATTATTTTTACATTATCTACATTGCTTATCAACTTTGCTTTTAAAGAGCTAACATAATAGTCTTTATTCCCATAATCAGTTGTAAGTGTAATGATAGACATTCAGTAATTAAACTTTATAAATTTTATGTAAATTTGAATCAAATAATCTACTATAACAAATTTTTAAATATAATCTATTGAGTGATATTCAATTTGAATTAACCGACGTCGATCCACAATATTTTTTTTCAAGAGAAAATTTAAATTCAATAAAATCAAGTTTCCCAAAGATTAAAATAGTTCAAAGAGGTCAAACTATTAAGGCTTTAGGTGATAAGAATGAATTAGAAAACTTTGATAAAAAGTTTAAGACTATACTAGGATATTACTCTGAGCATAATTCTATAGACCCAAATATAATAGATGACATTGTCATCAAGAATATAAAGTTTAATGACAAAAAACCAACTTTGATCTTACATGGTGTTTCAGGTAAACCCATCCTTGCTAAGACCGAAAACCAAGTAAAGCTTTATGAATCTATTAACTCAAACGACCTTGTATTTGCTGTAGGTCCTGCAGGGACTGGAAAAACTTATACTGGTGTTGCTATGGCTGTCAAATCACTAAAGGAAAAGAAGATTAAAAAAATCATTTTAACTAGACCAGCTGTAGAGGCAGGAGAAAATCTTGGATATCTTCCAGGGGATCTAAAAGACAAATTAGATCCATATATGCAACCATTATATGATGCATTAACTGATATGATTCCTTCGAAAAAACTCGAGAAATTGTTGAATGACAGAACTATCGAGATTGCTCCTCTTGCATTTATGAGAGGAAGAACATTAGATAATGCATTTGTAATTTTAGATGAATCACAAAATACAACTCCAGCTCAAATGAAAATGTTTCTTACGCGAATGGGTATGAACGCGAAGTTTATGGTTACAGGTGATCCTGGGCAAGTTGACTTGCCAAAAAAGGAAAATTCAGGACTTAAACAAGCAATAAACATTTTATCCAATAAAAGAGATATTAAAATTATTTATTTAAACGATAAAGATGTAATTAGACATCCAATTGTAAAAAAAGTAATTGAGGCATACAATAACCTTGAAAATAAATAAATTGTGAATAGTATTTACAAAACAAATTTTAATCTACCTGGTCAGACTTTTAGATATGAGGGAAAGGTTAGGGATGTATACACAATAGATGATGAATTTATTGTTTTAATTGCTACTGATAGGATTTCAGCATTTGATATTGTGATGCCTAGACCAATTCCTAGAAAAGGTCATGTTCTTAATAAAATATCACTTGAAATGCTTGACAATACTAGTGATATTATTGATAACTGGTTTATTTCCTCACCAGATCCAAATGTCTCAATTGGTCGAAAGCTTAAACCTATAAAGATAGAAATGGTAATTCGAGGATATTTATCTGGACACTCAGATAGACTTTATCAGTCGGGCCAAAGATCTATATGTGGTGTAAAACTTCCAGATGGTCTTAATTCAAATGAAAAATTTAAAACTCCAATTATTACTCCTAGTACTAAAGCTGATTCTGGTCATGATGAAGATATATCAAAATTAGAAATAATTAATCAAGGAATACTGTCGCCTAAACAATATGAGGAAATTGAGGAGATAACTCACTTACTATTTCAAAGAGGTTCTGATATTGCGAAAAAAAGAGGACTGCTGTTAGTTGATACAAAATATGAGTTCGGATTTGACAGTCAAAATAAACTTTATTTAATTGATGAAATCCACACGCCAGATTCATCTAGATATTTTCATTTAGATAGTTATGAAAATGATTTTTCTAAGGGATTACAACCTAAGCAACTTTCAAAAGAGTTTTTTAGACAATGGTTAATTAAAAATAATTTTCAGGGAAAAAAAAATCAAAAACTTCCAAAAATAACTGATCAAATAGTTGATAATGTATCAAAAAGATATATTGAGTTGTATGAATTGATTACTGGTAAGAATTTTGACTTATCTAAACCCTCAAACTCCAACGAGGAAATTGAACAGAATATAATAGACACTCTAAAAAACCTCAAGTAGTATCCCCAAATATGTTTCTATTCCACTGATATAATTTGAAATTTTAATATTTTCATTTGGGCTATGTTGATTGTTGTCTTGATTTACAGTTGGAACTGTAACAGCAGGTATATTTAATGTATTTACAAAAGGTGAGATAGGAACTGATCCTCCACTTGTTCTTTTCAGTACAGGATTAGTATTGAATGTTTTTCTCAATGAGTTTACCAACCATTTACCTATATCTGAATCGATATCAGTTCTAAATGCTTCATAATCAAAAGATGATTTAAATGTAACTATTTTATCATGCTCTAGTCTTTCGTCTTTAGAAGGAACTCTATCCATAACAACATATCCTAAAGACCTAATATGATCTTTTATTAATTCATGAAGTCTAACAGGGTCTGATTCTAAAACTAATCTGACATCAATTTCTGCGATACATTCTGATGGAACTATAGTACGAACCTCTTCTCTTACCCATCCAGATTCTATACCTCTGACATTTAATGAAGGGTATTGAATTGATTCTTGGTATGAACTTCCGACGTTATCAGGTGTTTTAAATTGCATCGACTCTCTCATTCCTTTCTCATCATCTGGTACTTGATTCAAAACTTTAATAGTTTCTTCATCTAGTGTGATGCCATCATAAAATCCATTTATCGTTACTCTACCATTCTTATCTTTCATAGAGCTGAGTATCTCAGACATTCTAAAGACTGGATTTGGGGCATAATTACCAAAATGTCCACTATGTTGAGGTACTATTGGTCCATATGTAATTAAAGTTATATCGGATATACCTCTTGCTCCAAATGTTAGTGTTGGTAAATTTGATGGGTGTTTCGGACCATCAAAGATTAAAAGTGCGTCACTCTTAAGGCTAGTAGCATATTTTTTTACTGCATCTGCAAGATTTGGAGAACTTTTTTCTTCCTCAAAATCCATAATTATTTTTAAGTTATAATTAAGATTTAAATTATTTTGTTTCATTATCTTGAAAGCATTCAAAATCATCATAATTGGCCCCTTTGCATCAGATGCAGATCTAGCAAAAATTCTAATATCTTCCTCATTAATGTTATTAGATGTTAATTTATCTAATATTCGCCAATCAGTTTTTTCATATTTACCATTTCTTAGAGTTTTTAGTTCAGCTTTGTATGGATCTTCTTGATTCCATTTTGAATTATCAACAGGTTGCCCGTCAAATTGAAGATATATTAGTAGAGTCTTTGATTCTTCAGAGACTATTTTACTAGCTAAAAGAAGCGGTAATCCTTTTGTTTCAAGCCTTTTGACTTCAAAATCAAAATATTTAAATTTTTCAATACCCCAATTTATTAATGGCTCCATTTCATCTTTATAGTTGGCATCGTTTGGAATTGAAAGGAATTCTCTGAACTCATCTATACTTTCAATTCCAACTTTGAAAGCTTTATTCTTGTATTTACCTTGAGAGTAGGAGACTGTAAAAATTAATGCAAAAATTAATGTTAAAATTGTCTTTTTCATAATATATCTTTTATTTTATTGTTAATTGATTTAGGTTCTTCACCCAATACAATATTAGTCACTTCTTTGTATTTTCTCAACCATGTTATCTGTCTCTTTGCGTAGTTTCGAGTATTTTGTTTTATTTTATTTACTGTATCTAAATAAGACATATTTCCCTCAAAATAGTTAAAAAATTCTTTGTATCCAACAGTATTCAATGTACTTAAGTTCTTATACTTTTTCAATTTATAAGCTTCTTCTTCAAGCCCCATTTCAATCATTTCATCAACTCTTTTATTAATCCTGGAGTATAACAATTCTCTATCAGAATCTATTTTTAAAATATGAGTTTTAAAATTTCTTGTTTTCTTTTCATTAGTTCTAAACTTTGAAAATTTTTTTCCTGTTGATTCTATAACTTCCAATGCTCTAATAATTCTATTTGAATTATTAAGATCAACTTCGTCATAATAATCTTTGTCTAATTTTTTTAATCTTTCTCTTAACACTTCTATTCCGCTTAATTTATATTCCTCAGTAATTTCTTTTCTAATATTATCTGTAATATTTGGAAAATTGTCAATTCCGTAAAGAATAGCGTCAGCATATAGACCTGAGCCTCCTGTAAGTATCAAAACATCTAGTTTTTCAAATAATTCATTTATAATTTGTATTCCTTCTTTTTCATATTTTCCAGCACTATAAATATCATGAATACTCATATTGTGAATAAAATGATGTTTTACTGTACTTAATTGTTTAATAGAAGGTGGAGATGTGCCAATTTTAAGTTCCTTGTAAAACTGTCTTGAATCACAAGAAATTATTTCAGTATTAAACTTTTGAGCAATAATTATACTAAGATCTGTTTTACCTATTCCTGTAGGTCCAGCAATATACAATAGTAATTTATTTCTCCTCATCAAGGTGCGATCCGCATTCATGACAGTAAATTGCATTATCTTTGTGACTATCATTCATACACTCTGCACAAACTCTAGTATTTACGTCAACATTTTTTCTACGCTGAACCATCTCAGCAGATATTATACCAGTTGGAACTGCAATAATACCATAACCTAATATCATTAAGACAGAGGCTAAGAACTTACCTAATCCTGTATCTGGAACAATATCTCCATATCCAACAGTTGAAATTGTGCTGATACACCAATATATACTCTCTGGTATATTGTTGAAACCTGCTTCAGGACCTTCTATTAAATACATGAGTGTCCCGAATAAAATACACATTATAAGAACAAATAGAAGAAAAATTATAATTTTTGCTCTGCTAACTAACAAAGATCTTACTAAAAAATTTGATTCTCCGATGTATCTAGATATATGTAAAACTCGAAATATTCTAAGTATTCTCAAAGCTCTAATAGCCATCATAGTCTCTAGTTGAGCACCAATAAATATTAGAGATATATATTTAGGTATTGTAGCTAGGAGATCAATTATTCCATAAAAACTAAAAATATATTTTTTAGGATGATTAATAGATATAACCCTCAATATATACTCTACAGAAAATAAGATTGTAATAATCCATTCTGCTATATTTAAAATGTTATAATATTTCTCATTTATCCAACCAACAGTTTCAAGAGCAACAAGTATAACACTAATAACTATTACAATAATTAATGAAATATCAAATATTTTACCGGCAGGTGTATCTGCTTCGTAAATTATATCATGTATTTTTTGACGAGTTTTATTCAATATCTTGAAATTTATAAATTTCTGTCAAAGTTAGTAGTTTTTTATATCTCTTTTGAGAAATTAACCCATATACATAATTTTTAATATTTTTAGATTCGTCGATTTTAACGAGTCTTGAGTAGAGTTTTTTCTTACTATTAATATTATTGAAAAGATCAAAATAACCATAGCCAATTATCTTTCTATCCTCAAATAATATAAATGCTTTTTCATCTTTTTGTTTACCAAAAAAAGTAATTATAAAACTATTCTTAGTATCAACTATTGATGGTTTATTAGTCACAGTGAAAATTTTAGGGTCTACTGTTTTTTTTAGCTTAGGTTTAAGTTCCCTTATTTCATGTAATGTTTTCAATATAGCAACATCAATATTTCCAGTTTTATGAACTTTTATAGTCTTAAAGTTATTTTGGACATACTTTGGAATGAATTTCTTACTAGTAAATAGCTTTACTACTTTATTTTTTATATCCTTACTGAAACTGATATAAATTAGTTTTTTATTCTTATCAAAAATATAAAAGACACCAATATCATTATCAAGTCCCTCAATAGTTTTTTTTAAAACTTTATTAATGCTCTCACCAGGAAATTCGACAATGCTTTTTTTTATAATTTTTTGATTAGTGTCTTTCTCCAAAAGAATTTTGAATAATTCAACTGTTGCTAGTGCATCTCCACTTGCTCTATGTCTCTCTTTAATTGGGATTCCTAGACTTTTAGCTAATTTTCCGAGTTTATATGATTCCTGTTCTCTCAACAATTCTTGAGATAATATTACTGTGCAAATTGACTTCATTTTAAATTCAAAACCTAATCTCTTAAATTCTAGTTGTAGAATCCTGTAATCAAATTGAGCATTGTGAGCTACCAAAATTGAATCAGTAGTAATTTCAATTACTCTTTTAGCAATTTCTTGAAATTTTGGAGCTGAGGAAACCATTTTTGGACTTATTCCAGTAAGTTTCTCAACATATGGATGAATATCTCTTTTGGGATTTACAAGACTTATAAATTGATCAATGATCTTAGTTCCGTCAAATTTATAAGCAGCTATTTCAATTATAGATTCTTCATTAAATTTTCCACCTGTCGCCTCTAAATCTATTATAGTGTACATTAATAATTTCTTTTACCAAAAATTTTACTACCAATCCTTACCATATTAGATCCATTTTTAATACCAATTAGATAATCATCACTCATTCCAATAGAAAGGATTTTTAAATTTTTATTAGTAAACTTTAATTTATCAAACTGTTTTTTAATTTCTTTGAACTCGTTATTTACTATCTTTTCATCATCGGTAAAAGTTGCCATTCCCATCAAACCTATAACATTTATGTTTTGAAGCTCACGTAATTTTTCTATAAAGACATCTAATTCTTCAATATTTAATCCAAATTTAGTATCCTCCTTTGAAATTTTTAATTGAATGAGGCAGTCAATGATTCTATTATTTTTTTTTGCATTTTTATCTATTTCTAATGCTAGTGAAAGTCTGTCTAATGAATGAATTAGAGTAATAAAACTAGATATATATTTTACTTTATTTTTTTGAAGATGACCAATCATATGCCATTCAATATCTTTTGGTAATTTATCATATTTGTCAACTAATTCTTGGACTCTATTTTCTCCAAAACATTTTTGTCCAATATCATATGCTTCCTTAATTTCATTAAAATTTCTTGTTTTTGAGACAACAACTAACTCAGCACGTTTATCTATTTCATTTAAAATAGATATAATTTGATTTTTTATATTCATAATTGACTCATAATTTCCTCAGCAACTTCTAGTGCTAACATACCATCCTTGAGACTTACTTTTGGCTTAAGTTTATTTTTAATTGAATTATGAAAATCTATTAACTCGGCTTCAATAGAGTTTAATTGATTAATCTGAGGATTCTCAAAGTAAATAACTTTTTCTTCTCCGATGTTATTTTTTATTATTATTGAGTTTTCTGAGTCCAGATTATTCTTATCTCTAATTTTAACTACTTGAAAATCTTTTTCTAAAAAATTTATTGAAATGTAAGCATCACTTTGAAATATTCTGGTTTTTCTCATTTTTTTAAGAGATATTCTACTTGATGTTAAATTAGCAATTGTTCCATTTTCAAATTCTATCCTTGCATTAGCTATATCTGGTGATGTACTGATAATTGAAACCCCTGAAGCGTCAATTTTTTTTACTTTTGAGTCAATAATATTCAGTATGATGTCAATGTCATGTATCATTAAATCCATAATTACAGAAACATCAGTTCCTCTTGGATTAAAATCTGATAATCTATGCGATTCTATAAATTTTGGATTTTTAATAAATTCTCTACATGAAATAAATGCCGGATTGTATCTTTCAACAAAGCCAACTTGACCAATAACCTTATTCTCATTGGCTAATCTTTCAATTTCTTTCGCTTCGATAGAATTGTTTGTAAGTGGTTTTTCAACAAATATGTGCTTACCTTTTTTTAAGCATTTTTTTGCAATCTCGTAGTGAGTTGTAGTAGGGGATACTATTATTGCAGCATCAATTGATTCAATTAGGAAATTAATATTTTCATAGAAAGTATAGCCTTTATCTTTTGCCAACTTTTTAGATGTAATAACATCTGTATCATGAAATCCAACAAGATTAAAGCTAGAGTTGTTTAATATATCCAGATGAATCTTACCTAAATGTCCAGCTCCAATTACTCCAAATTTTATCATTTGTTAAAAATACAATCTTCTTTTGTAATTTTCGATTATTAATTTAATATTAGTAATGATGGAAGATAACTTTAAATTTAAAGGAAGAAGAAGGTTGTTGGCCTTAGAACTTAAAGATAAAGGGATTGAAAATAAAAAAATTATAGAAGCAATTGAGAATATACCCAGGCATCTATTTGTTGATCCGGGGTTATGTGAACAGGCATATTTAGACAAAGCTTTACCTATTAACAGCCAACAGACAATTTCTCAGCCTTACACTGTTGCTTTTCAAACTCAGTTATTAAGACCTCTTATTGGCGAAAAAATTTTAGAAATAGGAACTGGCTCAGGCTATCAGACTGCTATTTTAAATTATTTAAAATCAAATATTTATACCATTGAGAGAAATCATGATTTATTTAGATCTACATCAATTTTATTTAAGAAACTTAAGATAAAGCCGACTAAATTTATTTATGGCGATGGTTATAAAGGTCTAAAAAATGAAAGTCCTTTTGATGGAATTATTGTAACTGCTGGTTCTCCTGTAATCCCTGATAATTTAATGTTACAACTTAAAATAGGAGGGAGGATGATAATTCCTATAGGCGAAAAGACTCAGGTAATGACCAGAATTACTAGATATGGAATCAAAGATTTTAAAAAAGAGAGCTTTGGTAATTTTAAATTTGTACCAATGCTGAAAGAAAGGGATTAATTATTAAAATTTTTTTTGACTCTGCTCAAATTTACCCTGTTATCTCTATCCTTAATTACATTTCTTTTATCATATTCTCTTTTACCTTTTGCAACTGAAATTTTTAATTTTGCTATACCACCTTTAGTAATAAATAGTGATGTAACGACAATAGTAATTCCCTTTTCTACAACTTGCTTATATATTTTTTTTAATTCTTGTTTATTTAGCAATAACTTTCTTCTTCTTAGTGGATTAAAATTTTTTTCACTAGAGTTTTCATATTCATCAATATGCATATTTATTACAAAAAGTTCATCTTTCTCAAATTCGCAGTATGCATTATCTATTGATGCTTTTGAGTTCCGAATCGATTTAATCTCGTTACCATTCAATACAATACCAGAGGTATACTTATCTAACAAGCTGTAATTAAACTTTGCTTTTTTATTTTGTATGTTAACTTGGCTATTCACTATATAAAATTACAAATTTGATATGAGACTAATTTATTTTTAATTTTCAATAATAAGAATTGTTTATAAATAGTTGATTTATATGATGAGAAACTAACTTGGTAAAAATGCTTATTCACTATTTTAGCAATTAATAATTTTATATGAATCAACAAGATCAAATTTTTAGTTTAATAGAAGAAGAGAAAAACAGACAGCTTGGTGGCCTAGAATTAATTGCTTCAGAAAATTTCACAAGTAACAGTGTATTGAGAGCTACAGGTTCAATCCTTACAAATAAATATGCTGAGGGTTATCCTGGTAAAAGATATTATGGAGGATGTGAAGTTGTTGATAAAATTGAAAACTTAGCAATTGATAGATTAAGGAAACTTTTCAATGTAGAATATGCAAATGTACAGCCTCACTCTGGTTCACAAGCAAATACTGCTGTATTTGATGCTTTTTTAAAACCTGGTGATAAAATTCTTGGATTAGATTTGGCACATGGAGGTCATTTGACTCACGGATCTAATGTTAATTTTTCTGGAAAAATTTATAATTCAAGTTTTTATGGAGTGACAAAAGATGGAATTTTTGACTACAATGATATTTTAGAAAGAGCTAAACTTGTGAAACCAAACCTAATAATCGTTGGAGCATCAGCTTACTCAAGAGATATTAACTTTTCAAAGTTTAGAGAAATTGCAGATGAAGTGGGCGCATTTCTCCATGCTGATATTGCTCATCCATCTGGGTTGATTGCAAAAGGTTTCTTAAGTGATCCTGTTCCATACTGTCATGTTATAACATCAACTACTCATAAAACTTTAAGAGGTCCAAGAGGTGGTATTATAATGATGGGTAAAGACTTTGACAATCCATTTGGATTAAAACTAAAGGATGGAAGTTTAAAAAAAATGTCATCTATCTTAGATTCAGCGATCTTTCCAGGTAATCAAGGAGGTCCTCTGGAACATGTTATAGCTGCTAAAGCAATTGCATTTGGTGAAGCACTGGATATTAATTTTAAAAATTATATAGATCAAGTTATGAGAAATGCAAATAGACTATCACTAAATTTAATAGATCTAGGATATAATATCGTTTCTGGAGGTACTGATAATCATTTACTACTTATAGACCTAAGAAATAAAGATATTACAGGTAAAGATGCTGAAAGGATTCTCGGTATATCTAATATAACTGTAAATAAAAATATGGTTCCTTACGATGATAAATCTCCATTTGTTACAAGTGGAATTAGAATTGGAACCCCTGCTATTACTACAAGAGGTTTGGTTGAAAATGACATGGATTTTATTGCTGAAGTTATTGACTCTTCAATTAATTATTCTAATGATCAAAGTATGTTAAATAAGATTGGAAAGAAAGTGGAATCATATATGATTGACAGACCTTTATTCTCTAATTCTGAGAAATAATTTCTACTTCAAAAATTTTATCCCAGTTTTTACCTGTAACAAATATTTTACCGTCTTTTTCTGCTATCCCGTTCATAACGTCAACTTCAGGTGTCTGTTTTACCCTGTCTTTAATACCTGAAAAATTAATTACACTCTCGACTATTCCTGTTAATGGATCTATAACAATGACAACATCTCTATTAAATTGATATGTATTTGCATATATTTTTCCATTGATATATTCTAATTCATTAATATTTTTTATCCTTGACTTGTCTGTCATTACATCGATAAAATCAACTTCCTCGAGTGTATCTGGATTTAAAATCCATATTCTACTTGTTCCGTCAGATTTGTAAATTACATTACCGTCATTACATAAACCCCATCCTTCGACGCTTTTATTATAGTTAAATGTTCCAATATTATTTAGTTTTAAATCATATATAAACCCTATTTTGCTTTTCCATGTTAATTGGTATATCTTATCATTAATTATTGTTAGACCTTCTCCAAAATATTTATAATCTAGATCAACTTTATTAATAACTGTTCCATCTTTAAAATTCACTTTCCTAATTGAAGATTTTCCATTTAATCCAGTACTTTCATATATAAAGTCGTCATAGAATTCTAGACCTTGTGTATATGCATTTTGGTCATGAGCATATTCATTTATAATTTCATATTTTTTTATTTTGGGTTCACTATTAGAGTAGATATCAAATTTTTTAATTAAAGTAATTTTATCAGCACCTGAAAATATATTTACTTTTGCTTCACTTTCACCAACTTTTATATTGGTTAATAAAATTTTACTATTTATTTTTTCTCCATTTAAATAATAATGAATAGAGTCAATAGTTTTATTTTTTGTAGAGTTTACAGATACACTAATCTCATCACCTAGTGCAATTTTAGAATTAGTGGATTCAATTTTTATTTTGAAACCGTTATTAATAGTAGTGTTACAATTAAACACTAGTAAAATGTAGAAAAAAGTAATACTATATTTCATAAATTAAATTTATTACTAATATATTTAATATATTATGAGAAAAGTAATTTTAATTACTGGTACATCATCTGGATTTGGTAAATCCATTGCAGAGAAACTTCACTCATTAGGCCATACTGTGATTGGAACTTCAAGAAATGCAGATAAGATTAACTCAATTTTTAATACAAAGGAACTCGATATAAATAACTATGAAATGTCTGAGAGACTTGTAAAAAGTATTATTAAAACTCATGGTAAAATTGATGTGTTAATTAACAATGCTGGTATAAATATTACGGGTCCTCTTGAGATTATGGAAATTTCTGACATCAAAAAAGTTTTTGAAACTAATTTTTTTAGTCATTTAAATATTATACAAAAAGTTCTTCCACATATGAGACATAGAAAATCTGGCTTGATAATAAATATTACATCAATAGCTGGTTATCTTGGTTTACCTTTTTGGGGAGCATATTGTGCATCTAAGTCTTCTTTCAAACTGATAGCAGAAAGCCTTAATATGGAGCTTAAAAATCATAATATAAATATCGTAAATGTCGCTCCAGGCGACTATAAAACTGAGATCGCGAACAATCGAAAAGATATAAAAATTGATATTACCTCTGACTATTACAGTCAATATAATAAAGTAAAAAAATCAGTAAATAGTAAAATGGAACATGGAAGAGACCCCAAAGAAGTTTCAAGACTCATTGTTAAAATAATTAATAATAAAAGTCCAAAAATTAATTACCTTGTAGGAGGTTTTTTAGAAAAAAGAATTACACTTAAAAGCTTGTTTCCTGATAAGTTTTTTCAAAAAATAATTATGAAACTTTATAACTAAATTATATGAAATTTTTTATTGATACAGCAAATTTAGACCAAATTAGAGAAGCTCAATCTCTTGGTATTTTGGATGGTGTAACTACCAACCCATCCTTAATGGCAAAAGAAGGTATTACAGGAGATGATAATATTGTTAAACATTATCTTAAAATATGCGATATAGTTGATGGTGATGTATCAGCTGAGGTTATAGCTACAGACTATGAAGGAATAATTGATGAAGGCCTATCTTTAGCTAAACTCCACAAGCAGATAGTAATTAAAGTTCCTATGATAGAGGATGGTATTAAAGCTATTAGATATTTTACTGATAAGGGTCTAAAGACTAACTGTACTCTTGTATTTTCATCTGGTCAAGCTCTTCTAGCTGCAAAAGCTGGTGCTACATATGTTTCTCCTTTTATTGGAAGACTTGATGACATATCAACCGATGGTTTAGATTTAATATCAGATATAAGAGATATATATGACAATTATGCATATGAAACTCAAATTTTAGCTGCATCTATTAGGCACACAATGCATATAATTGATTGTGCTAAAATTGGAGCAGATGTAATTACTAGCCCACTTTCATCAATTAAGGGTTTAATGACTCATCCGTTAACAGATATTGGACTCAAAAAATTTCTTGATGATTTTAAAAAAAACAATAGTAAGAAAAGTTAAAGTGATAGATTCGCACTAATTTGACTTCAAAGTTTCATTTACATCTTCTTCAAAAAGATTACCAAACCCATTTATTATATTCATTTTACTATCTGTTATAATAGTTTTGTTTAAATATGTTAATACCCATTCTCTACTAGATTTTTCAAAGTCCTGAAATGAGAATTGATTATATAGATCTAAATTTAAAATATTTTGAGCTTGACTAACCATATCTGTGTATGGTTGAATACAGATACCAACATACCTGTAATCAGGAAAAACATTTTTAAGTTCATTAATTCTTTTGATAACCCTTCTATAATGGTTCATTTGGGTTTGTGACCAAAAATAAATTAGTGTTTTCCCAGTTTTAAACTCATCTTTAGTCTCCATGATTTCACCTTTAAAATTGAGGATTTTAATATTTGGCAATAAATTTCCACTGCCCATTTTATTTATACCGTTGTAAAGTTGTATAATCTCATTAAAATATTTTTGAGATGAATTAACATACTTGAAATAGTCAATAAATTTGTCATGAAGTTCATTATTTTTGAAGTTAAGGATCTCTTCAATAGCAGTTGCCCTGGATAGGTTATTTTTTAAATTAGTGTTATCTATTTTGGAGTCGATTATTAATAGTTTCTTTATATTAAAGTCAGTATTATTTTTTTCGTATAAATAGACTTTGCCACTATCAAGAGTTTTTTCATTGAAATAGTTCATTAAATATGTAATATAGGGCTCTAGTAGGTACAGATCAGGATCATTAATATTTACATCACCTCTATACTTAAAAAACCTTTCACGTTCCTTTTGAGACCAATTTTTACCTCTAAGAAGAGCATATCGTTCTAACTTATTGTAATAATTATATTTAATTGAAGATTTCGTTATATTTTTTGATAGTTTAGTCTGTGAAACACTTTTATTAAATTTATTCCAAATAATATTTTTTTCATTTATCAAGGAATCAATAACACTCTTGAATTTCTCACTTTTTTCCATATACATTTCTGATAAAAAAAGATTTTCTTTATCATCCATAATAGACATGTCAACTAAAAAATTATTTTTTGAAGATCCTTTTCCACTGAAACTTAAGGATTCTCTAAAGTCTTCAACATTAACTCTTATCCAAAGACTGTCTCCATTTTCAACAATTATATACCGATTTTCAGGTAGATGTTCAATTCTGTATATTCCTGGTTTAATATCTTTAATATTTTTGGAAAACCTATTAGTAATGTCTAACTCAATTGAATCAATTTTAACATCGTTGTAATAGAAATTAACGTATCTAGAAGAAGGATTAATTATCTCTCCTCCTAGAAAAAAGTTACTATCTAGATTTTTATTTTCACACGAATAAGAAAAAAACAAAATTATAATTGGTATAATTAGTTTTAGAATTCTCAACTTATTATTTTTGCGCATATTATGTTATCTGTTTCTAATTTATCGCTTCAATTTGGTAAAAGAGTACTTTTTGATGAAGTAAATATAACTTTTTCTCCTGGAAATTGTTACGGTATAATTGGCGCAAATGGAGCTGGTAAATCGACATTTTTAAAAATTTTATCAAAAGATTTAGAACCAAATACTGGCTCAGTTTTTTTAGAACCAGGAAAAAGATTATCAGTACTCGAACAAAACCATAACAAATTTGATGATAAGACAGTTTTAGAAACTGTAATTCTTGGTAATCAAAAATTATTTGATTTAAAGCATGAAATTGATTCAATTTATGCTAAAGAAGATTTTTCAGATAAAGATGCTGATAGGGTAGGAGAACTTCAGGGTTCATTTGAAGAAATGAATGGATGGAATGCTGACACTGACGCAGCTTTTCTTTTATCTAGTCTAGGTATTTCAGAAAATATTCATAATAATTCAATGATAGACATTGATCAAAAGATCAAAGTAAAAGTCCTTCTTGCTCAGTGTCTATTTGGCAACCCAGATGTACTTATTATGGATGAGCCTACCAACGATCTTGATTATAATACAGTTGAATGGCTTACAAACTTTATAAATGAATTTGAGAATACAGTAATTGTTGTTTCTCACGATAGATATTTTCTTGATTCAGTCTGTACACATACATCTGATATTGATTTTAGTAAAATCAACCATTTTTCTGGTAATTATACATTTTGGCAACAATCAAGTGACTTGGCTGCAAGACAAAAGCTACAACAAAACAAAAAAGCTGAGGATAAGAAAAAGGAGCTTCAAGAATTTATTTCAAGATTTTCAGCTAATGTTGCTAAGTCTAAACAGGCTACCGCAAGAAAGAAAATGATCCAAAAGCTAAACATTGAAGAAATTAAACCTTCTAGTAGAAGATATCCTGCAATTATTTTTGATCAGGAGAGAGAAGCTGGGGACCAAATTTTAGAAGTAAAATCTCTCTCTTATGAAACTGAAGATGAAGTATATTTTAAGAATATAAGTCTAAACCTTAATAAAGGTGAAAAGGTTTTGGTTATATCTAAGAACTCACGATCTATAAATTTCTTTTATGATATCATCTCTGGATCAATTAAGTCGACTAATGGATCTTTTAATTGGGGAATTACCACAACTCATGGTTATCTTCCAGTTGATAATGATTCATACTTTGACAAAAACATCTCTTTAGTAGATTGGCTAAGGCAGTGGACCAATAGTGAAGAAGAAAGAGAGGAGCTTTTTATAAGGAGCTTCCTAGGGAGAATGCTCTTCAGCGGTGATGAGGCTTTAAAATCTTGTAACGTACTCTCAGGTGGTGAAAAGGTTAGATGTATGTTGTCTAGAATAATGATGGGAAAACCTAACGTGCTTATAATTGATGAGCCTACTAATCATCTTGATTTGGAATCAATAACAGCTTTTAATAACTCATTGGTCAACTTTAAAGGAACTGTTTTATTAAGTACTAATGATAGGGCTTTTGCCGAATCTGTTGCTAATCGTATTATTGAAATAACTCCCAATGGAGTTATTGACAGCTATCTTCCTTTCAGTGAATATGTAGTTGATGAAAAAATACAGTCTCAAAGGAAAAGACTCTACAATTAATTTATTTATCTCTAATAACTGCTCCAAGCTTAGATTCAAAAGCATAGGAAAACTTGCTCATTATTTTATCTACTAATTTATCAGTAAGTGTTTTTTTTGAATCATTAAATGTAAAACTTACAGCAAAAGACTTCTTTTTGTCACCAATTTTTTTTCCTTTAAACTCATCAAAAAGATTGACATTTACAAGGATTTTTTTCTCAAGATCATAAGCAATCTTTTCAATTTCTTCAAACTTAACAGTTTCATCCAATATCATTGAAATATCTCTTCGTGATGAAGGAAACTTTGTTAGTTCTTGATATTTTTGATCAAGATTTTTTGGTTTTATATTGTCAATATCTAGGTTTAGGATATGGACTTTGTCATCTACGGAAAACTCCCTTGTGTATTTTAGGTCTAACTCTCCTATAAAACCAATTTCTTTTTTGTTTGATATAATTTTCAGTTTAAATACAAATATTTCATCTTGTTCAATTTCATATTTAATATTAGAAATATTTAATTTTTTCAATATATTTTTTGAAATCCCCTTTAAATAATAAAAATTGTTCTCATTATAATTCGTTAACCAATTTTCTTCAAATACCTCTCCAACGACAGCTACATTTAATCTTTTGTTCTCAAAGTAATCATCATTTTGAGTATAATAATTACTTCCAATTTCAAACAACTTAAGGTTTTTATTTTGTCTATTAATATTATGTTTAATTGTCCCAAGCATACTGGGGATAAGGGATGTTCTCAAATTTGATAATTCAATTCCCTGTGGATTTATAATCTCAACAGGAGTCATCTTAAATTTTCCATTTAATCTAGGAGAGGAAATAGAATTATTAATTATTTCGTTAAATCCAATTTCTAAAAGATTTTTGCTGATAATGGACTCTGTAACATTAATTTTATTTTTTCCAAACTCTGGAACTGACATTGTAATTTTCTCTCCAATATTAATATTATCAAATCCATAAACCCTGAGAATTTCCTCAATTACGTCAATTTCTCTATAAACGTCATGTCTATAATTTGGTGCAATAATATTGATTCCATCTTCAGTAATGCCTGTTATTTCAAATTCTAGAGAATTTAAAATCTGCGTAATCAATTCTTTGTCAATTTTATGACCAGATATGTTCTCGATTTTTTCATATCTCAGATATACATTCTTTTTTTCTAGTTTAAGATTATCTTCTAATAATATTTCTGATATATCACAATTAGGATTTATATCTTTAATCATAATAGCAGCTCTTTTTAAAGCATATAAAACCTTTTCTGGATCAACACCTCTTTCATATCTATATGACGCGTCAGTATAAATTTGATGCCTTTTAGATGTCTTTCTAACAGTTACTGAGTCAAAAATTGCTGATTCTATAAATAAATTTTTTGTAGAGTTATTCACCCCTGATTCAATTCCACCATAAACTCCGGCTATACATAATGGTTCATCGTCTGTGCAGATTAATAAGTCCTCGGTATCTAGTTCAATTACTTCACCATCCAAAGTTTTGAATTTTGAACCTGATTTTAATGACTTAATTTTTATATTATCTATTTTATCAAAATCAAATGCATGAAGTGGCTGTCCAATTTCATGCATTACAAAATTTGTGATATCTACTATATTATTAATTGGCTTTAAACCAATGGACTTTAATTTATTTTGTAAATCATTAGAAGAGCTTCTTACCTCTATGTTCTTAATAATTAAACCTGAATAAAAAGGACACTTGTCTTTATCTTCAATTGTTAAATTGAAATCTTCTTCAATATTAACTGATTCAAAAGAATTGATCGATGGAAGACTAATTCTACTTTTTACTGACTTATAGTCAAAATAAGCTTTTAGGTCTCTTGCAACACCATAATGAGACATAGCATCACTTCTATTAGGTGTTAAACCAATCTCAAGTATATTATCACTTTCAATATTAAACACTTCACTTATTGGTGTCCCAGGTTTTATACTTTTATCTAAGATCATTATTCCATCATGAGAATCTCCTAGGCCAATTTCATCTTCAGCACATACCATTCCATTGCTAACAACACCCCTAATTTTTGATTTTTTAATTTTTATCTCTGTTCCGTCAGTACCAAAAATTTTTGTACCAACAATAGCTACAGGAACTATTTGGCCCTCTTCTATGTTTGGTGCACCACAAACTATTTCTGATATTTGATTTTCCCCAAGGTCAATAGTGGTTAATTTCAATCGATCAGCATTTGGATGTTTCTCGCACTTAATTACTTTTCCAGCAACTATCCCTTTGAGTCCCCCCTTAACTGTTTCAAAAAAATCAATTTTTTCAACTTCTAATCCTAAATTTGTTAATATTCTAGATATCTCATTAGGGTTTGATTCAGTTTGAACGTATTCCTTAAGCCAATTTATGGATATTTTCACGAGGTTACTTTATATGACAAATATACTTAATCAACTAATATATCTCCATAAATTCTTAGAATTTGAGGATGATGATATCTCATTTCTGATAGGTGTATTCTCTTTATTACTAAGTCTCGGATCATTTTTTAATATTTTAAGAGCTGAATTTCGAGCATTATTCAATATTTCTGAATCATAAATTATATCAGCTAATTTAAACTTTAGCATTCCACTTTGTCTAGTACCTAACATATCACCTGGACCACGAAGTTTCAGATCAACATCTGCTAACTTAAATCCATCACTTACCTTAACCATTGTTTCAATTCTGAGTTTAGAGTCTTCTGATAACTTATCTTTAGTCATCAAAACACAATAACTTTCATCATTTCCTCTTCCTACTCTTCCTCTTAATTGATGTAATTGAGATAGACCAAATCTTTCAGCACTTTCAATAACCATAACAGAGGCATTAGGAACATTCACACCAACTTCAATTACAGTTGTAGAAACTAAAATCTGGGTCTCTTTATCAATAAATCTTTTCATTTCATATTCTTTATCTTTAGCATTCATCTTTCCATGAACTATACTAACTTGATATTCAGGTCTTGGAAATTCTCTTACAATTCCCTCATACCCGTCCATTAAGTCCTTATAGTCTAGTTTCTCTGATTCATTTATTAGTGGATAAACAAGATAAACCTGTCGTCCTTTTTTTATTTGATCTTTTAAAAATTTAAAGACACTGAGTCTATTTTTGTCATATTTATGAACTGTCTTTGTTGTTATTCTACCTGGAGGTAATTCTTTTATCGATGAAATATCTAGATCACCATATAAACTCATTGCTAGTGTTCTAGGGATTGGAGTAGCAGTCATTACAAGTACATGTGGGGGTGGATTATTTTTTTTCCATAGTTTGGCTCTTTGGGCAACTCCAAATCTATGTTGCTCATCTATTATGCTTAATCCTAAATTTTTAAATTGAACAATATCCTCTAAAATTGCATGGGTACCTACTAAAATTTTTGTCTCCCCACTAAGTAGACTTTTATGAATTAATCGCCTATCCTTTGATTTTATAGAGCCAGTAAGTAAATCAACTTTTATATCAAAATTAATTAAGAGTTCATTCAATGATTTAAAATGCTGATTAGCTAAAATTTCTGTAGGAGCAAGTATACATGACTGGAAGCCATTGTCAATTGCAATCAACATTACCATCAGTGACACTATAGTTTTTCCTGAACCAACATCACCTTGAAGGAGTCTATTCATCTGTTTTCCATCACGAAAATCATTTCGTATCTCTTTAATCACTTTTTTTTGATCGCCTGTTAACTCAAATGGTAAACTATTTCTGTAGAAATCATTCAAATTATTACCAACTTTTTCAAACTTAAATCCATTTAATTTTTGAATTCTATCATTTTTAGTGAGTTGAAACCCTAATTGATTAAAAAATAATTCCTCAAATTTTAATCTTTTAATAGACTCTGAAAGTAAATCTTGTGATTCAGGAAGATGAATATTTATAATAGCTCTATATCTATCAATAAGGTTAAATTCATTCAAGATTAATGAAGATAGATTTTCTTTTATATGGTTTTGTATTATGTTCAGCAGGTTATAAATTATTTTTATAAAATATTTTTGCGTGACTCCCTCATTCACTAGTCTTTCTGTTGATGAATAAACTCCATGTAGCCTTCTGGGAGTAGTCCTTTCAAAATTAGTTTTGGTCTTTATCTCAGGATGTGCTATTGATGCTTTATTACCAAACCAGGTAATTTTTCCATATACAATATAGTCTTCTTCAATTTTAAGAGAATCTTCAACCCAATTAAATCCTCTATACCATATTAAATCAACTTTACCAGTATTATCATAGAACTCACAATTTAATCTATCTCTAAATCGAACTTTAGTTCTTCTAACATTCCTTATTTTTCCAATTATTTGAACTTCTGAGTGATTCTTTGGTATTTCTTTGATTTTATAGAATCTAGACCTATCTATATATCTGTAAGGATAGAAATCTAAAAGATCTTTTATTGTCTTTAAATTCAATTCTTCGTTAAGCAGTCTAGATCTTGCTGGGCCAACACCTTTTACAAATTCAATCGACTGATCTAAAAAATCACTATTCACTATCTAAAAAATCTAATGCTAAATTAGTCATGACCTTAACACCAAGAAGCATAGCACTGTCATCAATGAAGAAGTCTGGAGTATGATGAGCTGGAGCTTTTCTTGTTTCCTCTGTATTATACCCTCCAAGCTCAAATAAAAATCCAGGAATTTCATTTAAATAATATGCATAATCTTCAGCTATTGTTTTAGCATTACTTAATATAACATTTTCATTACCAGCTGATTTTCTTAAAGATGGTAACATCTTATTCATCATATATGGATCATTGTACGTTATATCAGCGCCATCTTCAATTTCCACTATTGCATTTCCTCCATATGACTCAGCTATGCCCTCTGCTAACTCAGTAATTCTATTTTTGATATGGTCTCTCATATCGTAATCAAGAGATCGAATAGTGCCAACTAGATTAACTTCTTTAGGTATAATATTAAACCTATTTCCACCTGTAATTTTTCCAAAAGATACAACTGCAGGTTCTTTTGTCAACTCAGTTTCTCTAGAAATAATTGTTTGCACTGAATTTATAATTTGTGCTGAAATTACAATTGGATCTACACCCAACCATGGAGTACCCCCGTGAGCTTGACTTCCAATTACTTTAATTGTAAATCTTGATGAGGAAGCAAAAAAACCTTTTGGTTTATAATAAACCTTATTCATGGGTAATAAGGAGCTAATGTGCAATCCAAAAATTGCATCAACATTAGGATTAGTGAGGACTCCTTCTTTGATCATCATTTTTGCACCTCCTTCTTCTCCAGGTGGTGGACCTTCCTCTGCACCTTGAAAAATAAATTTAACTGTACCATCAAAATTTTTGTTATTAGATAATATTTCGGCAGTTGCCATGAGTATGGACATATGGCTGTCGTGACCACAAGCATGCATTAACCCTTTATTTACTGACATGAAAGGAAGATAATTTACTTCATTAATTGGTAAAGCATCCATATCAGCTCTTAACGCTACTACTTTTCCTGTAGACTTTCCTTCTAATATCCCAACAACTCCATTAACCCCAACATTCCTAGTAACTTTTATTCCAAGGGATTCAAGGTGTTGAGCAATTTTTTCAGAAGTTTTAAATTCTCTGTTTGAAACCTCAGGAAATTTATGGAAATCATGCCTCCACGAAATTAACTTTTCTTCTATATTAATAATTTGTTCATCTAAAGTCTGAGAATAAGATACCTGTGAAATGATTAATAAAAAGACTAATGATAAATTCTTCATAAGTATTGATTTAATATATGATTTATCGGTAATTAAAATTCATTAATTACTTAAATTTATAACAATGTTAGAAGATAACAAATCTTACCTAAAAGATCTTAATGAAGCACAATTAAATGCAGTTCTAAAGACTGATGGTCCTTCAATGGTTATTGCAGGCGCTGGATCTGGAAAAACTAGAGTGTTAACATATAAAATTGTTCATCTTGTTGAAAATGGAGTTGATCCATTCGAGATACTTGCTCTTACATTTACAAATAAAGCTGCAAGAGAAATGAAATTAAGAATTTCATCAATGATAGGTGAGAGTGAGTCTAAAAATATTTGGATGGGCACATTCCACTCAGTCTTTGCTAAAATTTTAAGATATGAAGCCCATAAGATTGGCTTTACATCAGATTTTACAATATATGATACTCAAGATTCTGAAAGACTTGTATCATCAATAATTAAGGAAAAAAACCTTGATAAGGATGTCTACAGGACTAAATCATTAAGAAATAGAATTTCGTCATTAAAGAATAATTTTATTACAGTAAATGGATATTTCTCGAATAATGAGCTAGTAGAATCTGACAATCTATCTAGAAAACCCGAAACCGGCAACATATATAAAGAATATAATGAGAGGTTAATAAAGTCAAATTCAATGGACTTTGATGATTTACTAATGAAAACTAATGAGTTACTAAACAATTATCCGGAAGTGCTAGCCAAATATCAAGATAAATTTAAATATATTTTAGTTGATGAGTATCAAGACACCAATAACTCACAATATTTAATAGTTAAATCACTTTCTGATAAGTATCAAAACATTTGTGTAGTTGGTGATGATGCACAGAGTATTTACTCATTTAGAGGAGCAAATATTAATAATATTATAAATTTTAGAAATGATTATGATGAAGTAGAGGTTTTTAGACTAGAACAAAATTATAGATCTACAAAGAATATCGTTAACGCTGCAAATTCAGTAATTGATCATAATAAAAACAAGATTGATAAAGAAGTCTGGACTGATAATGATAGTGGAGATAGGGTAGAGGTAAGAGCTAATGATTCTGATATAGCAGAGGCTAGAAGTATTTGTCAAAAGATAATCTCTTTGAATAATACAAGCTTTTCAAATATTGCAATCCTCTATAGAACTAATGCTCAGTCTAGGCCTATTGAAGATTCTTTAAGGTTAAATAAGATTCCATATCAAATTTTTGGTGGAGTTTCTTTTTATAATAGAAAAGAGATTAAAGATGTTTTAGCCTATTTAAGATTAATAGTAAATAGTAGTGATGAGGAGAGTTTAAAAAGAGTAATAAATTATCCTGCTAGAGGAATAGGACAGGTTACAATTAATAAAATAATAATTGCTGCACAAAAGCATAATTTAACATTATATGAAACCATCAAAAAAAATAATCAATTATCAATTGGTCTTTCAAGTTCAGTATTGATTAAACTTCAAAACTTTGTAGACCTAATAGATGTATTTAAAATTCAAAATCAAAAATTAAATGCATTTGACTTAGCACAAGAAGTTATTAAAAAAGTACGAATAATAGATGAGCTAAAAAAAGATGATTCACCTGAGGGTATCTCGAGAGTAGAAAATGTTCAAGAATTATTGAATGGAATTAGAGGTTTTATTGAAGATCAAAAAGAACTTGTAGATTCAAATGATAAACTTTCCGAATTCTTATCTACAGTTTCTCTTTCCACCGATTTTGATATTGAAAATGAAGATCAAGATAAAGTTTCTTTAATGACTTTACATTTATCAAAAGGCCTTGAATTTAAAAATGTATTTATTGTAGGCCTTGAGGAAGACTTATTTCCTTCCGCTTTAAGTTATAATACTAGGTCAGAATTAGAAGAGGAGAGGAGATTGTTTTATGTCGGCATTACAAGAGCTAAAGAGAATCTTTATTTATCATATGCTAATTCAAGATATAGATGGGGTAAATTAATTTATTGTGATGAGAGTAGATTTATAAATGAGATTGATAAAGAGTATGTGAAAATTATAAAATCTAGTCAATTAAATTTATCTTCAGTCGAGACTCCTAGTAAAAAAATAATTTATAATTCCAATTTAAAAAGATTACCTAGAAAATCATCTTCAACTTCTAATTTAAAGATAGATATATCTGATGGTGATAAAGTTTCTCATGAAAAATTTGGTGTAGGAGAGGTAGTAAAAATAGAGGGAATAGGTAATGATTCGAAGGCAATAGTTAATTTTAAAAAATTTGGATTGAAAAATTTACTTCTAAGATTCGCTAAGCTAAATAAATTATAAAAAAAAAGCATAACGTGAGTTATGCTTTTTTTTTAACTAATCAATATTGATTTTAGTCAGGTTTATTCTCTGAACTAATTGTATTACTTGGTCCAGTTGAAGGCACGTTCATACTCATTCCCTCTTCTATAAGCTTTGTAAATTGATCAAGCTTTGGAAGAACAACTATTCTAGTTCTTCTATTAACAGCTCTAGTTACTGAAGTATCATTATCAGCTATAGGCATGTAAAAGCTTCTTCCAGCCGCAACTAATTTAGTCGGATCTACACCGTAACTATTTTGAAGAATTCTTACAACTGACGTCGCTCTCTTAACAGATAAGTCCCAATTATCAAGTACACCAGGAATAGTCTCAGCTGCTTTTTCTTGATCTATAGGCATATTGTCGGTATGACCCTCAACCATAAACTCAAGATCTGGCTTATCACTTATTACTTTAGCTATCTTTTCAAGAACTTTTCTAGCTCTAGTAGTAACTGTATAACTACCGCTGTTAAATAATAATTTATCAGAGATAGATACATAGACAACACCTTTCTCAACGTTAATCTCAATATCATCATCGCTAAGCGTTCCTAACGAACTCTTAAAGCTTTGGACAAGCGCTAGAGTAACAGAGTCTCTTTTTGTAACAGCATCTTGCATTCTAGTAATGATAAGGTCTTTTTCTTTTATACTTTCAAGAGATCTTTCAAGGTTTTCAGCTCCTTTTTGTGTAAGAGTGGTAAGATTTCCTATGTTATCAATTAAATCTTGATTATTAGCTCTTAAAAACTTGTTTTGTTCAGATAAAGCAGCAAGTCTCTCTGAAGTAGCAGAAAGTTGAGTTTCTGTAGCTCCAAGTTTTGCAGTTGCACTATCTAAAAGTTCCTTTGTGTTTTGTTGAAGACTTTCAAGGTCAGAGTATTTCTTTTGAGAAACACAAGAAGACAAGAGTAAACCTACAACACCTACAATTATTATATTCTTTTTCATTTCAATTATATTGGTTATTAATTAGTCAGCTACAAACTTAATATTTTTATACTAAAATATTGTACTACAAATGAAAGAATTTTTTCTTACCTAGTATAAAATAATTATACACTATGCTGTTGATTTTGAAATAATTAGACTTGTTTATATTGTTATTCCTGTCTTTTAAAAGTCTTTTAAGCATGATATAATAGTCTAAATGTGCTTTATAAATAGATAAGAAATGAGAAACTCTCCCATGTAAAATATATCTAAATGAGGAAATAATGTCCATTACAAGTCTAATGCTTACAACACTAATTAGATTATTAATTGGTAAGTTTTTGGTTAACATTATTAATGAATTTCTATAATTAAGATATGTTTTTTTTGAATTTTTTCTAATTGTAGCTGCTCCCTCGTGAAAAATAAATGAATCCGTAACAGAATAACATTTATAACCAAGATTAAATGCCCTCCAGCAAAGATCAATCTCTTCCATATGTGCAAAAAATCTTTTATCAAAGCCACCTATACGATAAAATTCTTTTTTTGAGATAAACAAACATGCACCAGATGCCCAAAAAATTTCAGAATCTTTATATATATTTTCATTTTGCTCTAAACTATCAAATATTCTTCCTCGACAATATGGGTATCCATACTTATCTATAAAACCACCAGCAGCACCAGCGTATTCATAATATTGAGTATTATTTATATCTAATATAACGGGTTGAATAATTGACTTTGGGTTTTGTTTAAATTTTTTTTTGATTGGTTTTAACCAGTTTTTAGTTACTCTAATGTCGTTATTAATTATACATATATACTCCTCCTTAACCTCCTGTAAACCAATATTGTAACCTTCGGCAAATCCGTAATTATATTTAAGAGAAATTACATTAACCTGTTTAAATTGATGTTTTAAAAATGTAACCGATTCGTCAGAAGAATTATTATCTATGACATAAATAGCTGAATCATCAGAATAATCAATAAAACTTTGAATATACTTTTTTAGCAAGTTTACACCATTCCAATTTATTATAACTATAGCTATCTTCATAATTGAAATTCTAGGAGATCATTTTTTTGAATGTACTTTTCCTCAATTTTGTCGAATTGAAAATAAAAATGATTTAATCCATTTGTTACAATAATGTTTTTGCTTTTAAGTTGAATATTATATCTCATTACTTGATCGAAGTGCTCATCTTTAATTTTAACCTTTGGAGATTTACACTCAACTAATATTTCAATATTTCCCTTATTATCATAAACAACAATATCATATCTTTTTAAATTACCGTTAATAAAAAAAGATTTTTCACAATTAATTAATGAAATAGGATACTTTTTTAATATAATATAACTTATAAAGTTCTGTCTCACCCATTCCTCAGGTGTTAAAATAATCCACTTCTTTCTTATTTCATCAAATATGATATTATTATTTTTATCTTTTTTAATTTTAAACTCGAAAAAAGGTAGATTTAAATTTTTCATTAAATAAATAATGACAGAATATAATAAATTAATTAATGATATCTCAAACAGAAAATATTCTCCATTATATTTATTACATGGAGATGAAAGTTATTTTGGTGATAAATTAATTGATCACTTAAAAAATAATATAATAAACGAGTCATCAGAAGAATTCGATTTTAAAAAAATTTATGCCAAAAAAAATGACGAAAATCAGGAGAGTGAGGTTATTGACTTTGTAAGAAGGTTTCCTCTAAGTGGTGATCTCAATCTTATAATTGTTAAAGACTCAAAAAATCTATCTACCGATTATAAAAATATCTCATCTTATTCAGAAAATTACAATCCAAATTCAATATTAGTACTATCGTTCAATAATTCTGTTGATAAAAGAACAAAACTGTATAAATCGTTTAAAAAAAATGGGATAATTTTTGAGTCAAAAAAAATATATGACAATCAAGTTTATAATTGGATTCAAGATCAATCTAAACTAAAGAAATTGAATCTTCATCCAAATTCGATAAAAATTATTTCGGATTTTGTAGGTAATGATCTATCTCAAATAGATAATGAACTTGAGAAACTTAAACTAAATTCAGAAGATAATAAAATTATTCATCCTGATGATATAGAGGGTATCATTGGATTTAGCAAAGAGTTTAATTTTTTTGAATTGACGAAGGAGATTGGAAAAAATAATTATGAAAAATCATTATACTTAGTGTCATACATGTCTAAAAACACCAAGAAATATCCTTTACCAGTAATCATAGGTACTATATACTCTTTTTTTAATAAACTATTTATATATCATTCTATTGAGAATAAAAGTGAAGCATCAAAAATATTGGGTATAAACCCATTCTTTATAGATGAATATAAACAGGCTTCTATAAATTACAATATGAAACAAATTTCTAAAATTTTTGAATATTTGCTTGAGGCTGATAAAAGATCTAAAGGAGTTGATTTTGATAACAGCAACCAGATTGGTATATTAAATGATCTAATCTTTAAAATTTTTAAATCATCAAAACAATATGAATAATAGTTTTATAGTGGCTTATAGCATTCTATCCCTTTTATCAGCTACTACAGTTTATTCTCAGTCTTTTCAAACTGATGAGAGAGTTTGGGATTTATCCACCCAAAGAGCATTTAGTGATTTAGGTAGAATGAGAACTTCAAAACCCTCATTATCAGATGTTAAGGGTTCTGAGTATTTTGATACTAGTTTTAAAGATGGAACTATTGAAAATTTAGATAAAAAAGCATATTTAAAAACACAAATGCGTTATAATGCATTTCATGATGAAATTGAATTAATAATAATTAATAACGGTAAAAAAACAGTAAATGCTCTTATAAAAGATAAAAAGATAATACCACATTTTAATAACAACCGTTATTATTATGTTGAATATAAAAGATCAAAACAAAAGTTGAATAGAGGATACCTAATTAGCATCTATAAAGGCAATGTGATTGAATTATTTCTAAGAAAAAGGAAAAAATTTTTAAAAGGAAGAGTTGCAAAAAATTCATTGGATGTTTCACATCCTCCAAAATATGTTGATGATATTGAATTTTATATTCGAAATAATTCTGATATACCAACTTATTTTAAAAATTCAAAAAAAAATATTATTGACTATTTTAACAAGTCGAAAGAATTAAAAGAATTTATTAAATCTGAAAACTTAAACCTAGATAATAGTGAGTCAATAATTAGACTAATTAAGTTTTATGAAGGGAGTGTTGCAAATTGATATTAAATCTCTTTAAATTTACTAGGGTCAGACTCATACATTACTGAATAAACCTTTTCAAAAACATCTTCAACAGAAGGCTTGCTAATATAGTCTCCATCAGAACCATATGGCGGTCTATGATCTTTAGCTGTTAACAGTGTTGGTTCGCTATCTAAATATTGATAAATATCTTGTTTCTTTAACAACTCTTGTAAAATATAACTTGAGCCTCCTCCAGGCACATCTTCATCAACTATCACAAGTCTATTTGTCTTTATTATACTCTTAACTATATCTTTCTCTAAATCAAAAGGAATAAGACTTTGAACATCAATTACTTCACAACCAATACTATAATCTTTGAGTTTTTTAGCTGCTTCATATACAATATTTAAAGTTGAACCATAAGAAACTAGAGTTATATCATTACCAGTCATTAAAATCTCAACTTTACCTATTGGTGTTTTAAATTTTCCAAGATTAGTTGGAAGTTTTTCTTTGGTTCTATATCCGTTTAAAGGCTCTATTACAATTGCTGGTTGATCAAGATTAAGTAATGAATTGTAAAATCCTGCAGCCTGGGTCATATTTCTTGGCGTTAGAATAAAAATTCCTCTTAAAAATGATAGCATTCCACCTAAAGGTGATCCTGAGTGCCAAATACCCTCTAACCTATGACCTCTAGTTCTGACAATAAGGGGCGCTTTTTGTCCTCCTAAAGTTCTGTATGTTAATGTAGCTAGGTCATCACTTAAAATTTGCAAAGCATATAGAATATAATCTAAGTACTGAATTTCAGCAATAGGTCTTAGTCCTCTCATTGCCATACCAATTCCTTGGCCCACTATTGTAGCCTCTCTAATACCAGTATCGAATACTCTTTCTTTTCCATGTTTTTCTTGAAGACCTTCAAGTCCTTGGTTTACATCTCCAATCACGCCCACGTCCTCTCCAAAGATAAATATTCTAGAATTCGATTCTAGAAGCTTATCAAAGTTATCTCGAATTATAATTCTTCCATCTACCTCATCACTATCATTTAAATAATTGGGTAAAATGAATTTTTCTGAAAGTTTAGATATGTCAATTGAATAGAGATTTGAAGAGTATTTATCACTTAGAATATCAGAATACTTTTTTTTCCAATTATTTAAAATCTCTTTATTTTTTTTATCATTTGCTGGAAGATCGTAAATGAATCTTCTGCATAGTTTAACTATATCAGAAATGTTAGTATCGTCGATAGTTGAAAAAATATTTTTTATATCAACATCAAGACCTTCCAGTTTACTAAAGACACTAATTAAATCATCTTTAGCTTCTTTTATTGGTCTTTGATATAGTTCCCATGCAAGTTTCTTTTCTTCCTTGACATAATTAGATATCTCTTTTCTAATATTTTCAATTTTCTTTTTAGAAGATAGTTTGTTATCGAGAATCCATTCTTCAAATATCTTATTACAATCATTCTCTGACTCCCATTTAAGTCGTTCATTACTTTTATATCTTTCATGAGATCCAGATGTTGAATGACCTAAGGGCTGTGTCAGCTCTGTCACATGAACAATTACAGGAATATGGTGTTCCCTAGCTACTTTTTCAGCATAAGAATATGTTTTCATAAGTGATTGGTAATCCCAACCCTTAACCTCAAGTATTTCAATTCCCTGTAGATCTGAATTTACCTTGAAACCTGACAAAACTTTAGAGATACTCTCTTTAGTGGTGTGATCTTTGTTATGGACTGAAATGCCGTAGTCATCATCCCATATACTTATAATAGTTGGAATTTGAAGTACTCCGCATGCATTTACTGCCTCAAAAAAGATACCCTCGCTAGTACTAGCATTTCCAATTGTACCCCAAACAATTTCATTTCCATTATTAGAAAAATTATTTGAATTTTCTATGCTATTATTTCTATAAATTTTCGAGGCTAATCCAAGCCCAACCAACCTTGACATTTGACTAGCTGTAGGTGATACATCTGAAATATGGTTTTTATGTTTAGTTTGATCAATCCAATTATCATTCTCATCAATTGTTTTAGTCAAAAAATGACCTGACATCTGTCTACCACCAGACATTCTTTCAAATAATATATCAGGATGCCCATATAATGCAGAAAAAATTTCTCTTGCTGAAAGTAGATTTTGAGATATTAATAATGTTTGATCTCTATAATAGCCAGATCTATAATCTCCATCTTTAAAAAAATGACTCATGGCAACTTGAGGAAGTTCTTTACCATCTCCAAAAATTCCAAATTTTCCCTTTCCTAATAGAACTTCTCTTCTTCCTTGAACACTTATCTCTCGACTTAAGCAAACAGTTCTATAATCATTTAAAACTTTTTCCTTAAATTTTTTTAAACTAATCTCTTCTTTTGTCGAATTAGATATACTCATAAGGGACGCAAATTTACAAATAATTAAATGAACAAGATTACAACCATCTTCTTGAGAATAATTTACCCAATGACTCAAGACTGTATGAGACTATAAATCTGATCTTATTATTATACCTATAATCGTTGATTTCAAATCCATTTGAGGTGTGAATAGGAAAATAGAGTTCAAAAAAGTCAGGTAATATATTAAGTCTTATTCCTGAACCATAGAAAAAACGGGAGCTTTCATCAAAATTTTTAATTAAACCAAAATCACTATATGCTTCAAACCATTTCCAGATTCCAATATTTATATTCGATGTGACAATTAAGTTATTAGTATTCGCATTATTAAAAAATGATTTAAATCCTCCACCAGATATTACTAATTGTTGGCTAAGAAGACCATCCTTTTCAGATCTACCTAGATAATTACTAGTAAATAGGTAATCAGGTGATCTGCTTAGGTTATAATTGAAATAATTGTTGTCCTTGAGATTGTTCCACAAAAATTTGCCAAAAAAGAATCTTACTTGAAACTGTCTATTATTATCTAATAGTTTCCTGTGTTCATATGTTAGTGAAAGATTCCCAAAGTTTTTTGAAAATTGAGTATTAAAGTTAGCCCTGGTATATTTTATAATTCCAATATTAGATGATAGAAAATCAAATTTTAAAATTCCATAATTATTAAATGAATCCATATCTGATTTATCTTTATTTACATCATAGTATGACAACCTTGCTGTCTTTCGCTTATTAGATCTCAGATTTTTGCTATCCCTATAATTAAATTGTATATAAGGAACAATTAAGTGGTACCTCTTATTAATATCATAATGATTTGACTGATAGAAAAGGTTAAATACTTTAGAATAATTGTCGGAGGACTCATCATTTATTTGATATTTTAGGTTTAAAGACCCAACTAAACTTTTTTCTTTTGATGCATATTGAGAAAGTATTTCATATGTAAAAGGTTTATTTTTGAAACCTCTATTTAAAAGGGTAATCCCCGGAGATACACCGTCATAAAAATTATATGTAAATTCTGGTCTTAAAAATAACTCTCTGTATCTTGGATCTTCAATATCAGCTAAAAGCTTAATTTTAAGTGGCTTAAGTCCACTTTTAGACCTTGTATCAATCCAATTATTTTTTCTATTGACTTCAGGAAGAGAAATTTTAGGATTAACTACAAAATAATCATAATCAATATCTGGTACTTTAATCTTTCCATACCCATCAAAATACTCTTTATATACGAATTTATTATCTTTTAATAGACCAATACTATATGGAATGCTTATACTATTTTTTTCTTCAACTTTAAAATATGTCTTATCAATTTTTGTTCCAACTAAATCAATTGATTGTCTGTTCCCAATATAGTCATCAACAAACCATTTAAGGTCTTTCTCTTTATAGTTAAAGAAAACATTGTTAAGATCATTTTTATTGCTAACATTTATGATCTCACTTAATAAATATTTAAACTCTTTATCTCCCACTAAATCCTCAACAAACTTTAATCCAACACCAGAGTGATATGGTACGACTATCTCCTCATTAATTCTAGTAAAATCCTCACTACTGTTATTATTAGATTGATGTAAATTTATTCTTTGTACATATTCAGTGTAGTTAATGAATAGGTCATTAAACCCTAGTCCTGAAATCTTATAATTTTTTAAAAATTTATAAGTTGATATGTTTCCTAAGAATTTTACTTTGGGATAATGAATATTTATATACTTATCAATTAAAAAAATTTCTAAACCATTATAGATCCAATGATTTTCTCTTTTGTTAAGATTCAATTTGTTATTGAGATAATTTGTAAGAAAAGATTTTAGGAAGATTATCTCCTCTAGAAATTTATCTGAGAATGGACTTATAAAGCTGGGTAACTGATTAAGTGCATAAAATGGTTTAGAATCATAATCAACTTTCTGAACCAACATTTCTATATTATTAGATTCATTGAAATATTCCAAAACAAATTTACTGACTCGATTAAATTTAACATCAGACTCTAATAGTGAGGATTCCACGAATATATCAGTTTCAACAATTACGTTATTGTTTTTAAATTGTTTAAATACTTTTTCACTTAATAGATTGATTTTAATATCTTTTTGATTGTTGTTGCCAAGAGTTACTATTTTAGAATTTCCTACAATTTTAGTCTCAGTTCTTTTTAGATTTGATGATAGAAATAATTTTTTATCAAAAGATATATTGATATTAAATACTGAACTTTGAATAGATTGGTCGTCTAGGTTTAAGTTACTTTGATTAAACCATTTTTTTTCGATGATATTAGAAAAAACTATCAGCCAATTTTTTAAATATAAATTATCTTGGTTATATCCAAAACCGGTAAATTTTGAGTTTGGTAGTTTTATGTCATATTCAATTAAAACTTCTAAGAATTCATTTTTTTCAAGAGGAGATTTTAATTTTAATATGATTATATCTGATTTTGAATCCTGTCTCTTCCATGAACTAACTTTGTCTGAGTCAATACTTTTAATTTGAGTATTACCTCTTTGTTTGTTTTTTGCAAAAGTAAATGTTCTAGAGTATTCATCTGATATTCTCTTCGCTAAGTCTGTCTTGTTACTAACATATGAATTAGCCCAATCTTCAAGTACAATTTCTTCTAATTTAACATCATATATATTATAGAATCTCATTTTTTGTTTAACAGAAAGAATCTTCTCTTCTTGTAACACCTTTACATCAACGGAGTATGTGTTCTTCTCTTGACTAAATGAGTTAGTCATAATTAAAAGAGTTATTAATGAAGAAAGTTTAAAATATCTAATCATTTTTTAAATTCTTCAGATAGATATTTGGCAGTATAGCCTTTGTCATTTTTAATAATTTCTTTCGGGCTTCCAAAATCAACAAGATTTCCACCATTTTTGCCACCACCTGGTCCGATATCAATTATATAGTCGACTTGTTTAATTACGTCTAAATTATGCTCAATAATAATAATAGTATTCCCTTTATCAACAAGCTGATTTAAAACATTTAATAAAACTCTAATATCCTCAAAGTGTAGTCCAGTTGTAGGCTCATCAAGTATATAAATTGTTTGACCTGTATCTCTTTTGGAAAGCTCAGCTGCAAGTTTTATTCTTTGTGATTCACCCCCGGATAAAGTTGTTGAAGATTGACCAAGGGTAATGTAGCCTAAACCAACACTTTCTAAAGCTTTAAGTTTTAAAAAAATCTTTGGTATAGAAGAGAAAAAATTTAGAGCTTTTGAAACACTCATATTCAAAACGTCTGAAATTGATTTTCCTTTGTACCTTACCTCTAGAGTTTCTCTATTAAATCTTTTACCATTACAAATTTCACACTCCACAAACACATCTGGTAAGAAGTTCATTTCAATTAATTTCATACCTCCACCTTTACAATTTTCACATCTCCCTCCAGATACATTGAAGCTAAATCTTCCCGGTTTATAACCTCTAATTTTGGATTCAATAGTTTCAGAAAATAGTTTTCTAATCTCATTGTATAAGCCAGTATAGGTAGCAGGATTACTTCTAGGGGTTCTTCCAATTTGTTGCTGATTAACTTCAACAACTTTATCTACATTTTCTATACCTTCAATTTCTTTAAATTCAAGAGGTGATTTGACTGAATTGTAAATTTTAGAGTTTAAGATATGGTAAAGTGTCTCATTTATTAGGGTAGATTTACCGCTTCCTGAAACTCCTGTTACTGCAATCATTTTGCCCAAGGGAAACTCCACATCAATATTTTTTAAATTATTTCCTTTGCACCCCCTTAATTTTAGGGATAAACCATTACCAGTTCTGGTTTTAAGAGGTATTTCAATTTTTTTAATGCCATTAAGATAATCTGAAGTTAATGTCTTTGTTTCTTTAATTTTATTTGGTGCACCCTCATAAATAATATTCCCTCCTTTAACACCTGCAAATGGTCCTAGATCAATTATATGGTCAGAACTCATAATCATCTCTCTATCGTGTTCTACAACAATTACAGAATTACCGGAATCCTTGAGTTTTTTTAAAGTATCTATTAATTTTAAATTATCTTTTTGATGAAGTCCAATACTAGGTTCATCTAAAATATATAATACCCCAACTAATTGAGATCCTACTTGGGTAGCTAATCTAACTCTTTGAGCTTCACCACCAGACAAAGATCTTGTAGATCTTGATAATGTTAAATATTCTAAACCAACATCAATTAAAAACTGGATTCTAATAAGAATTTCTTTGATGATTTCCTCAGATATTTTTATTTCTTTATCAGATAAATTAACGTTTAATTTTTGAAACCAATCTTTTAAATCATATAGATCCATCTCACTTAGTTCAAAAATGTTTTTATCTACTATTTTAAAGGATCTAGACTCAATTTTTAGTCTGCTTCCTTCACAAGCTCTACAGTTTTTTATATCAACATATTGCAATGCCCATCTTCTAAGACTTTTAGACTCAGAATTACTAAGCTGATCTTTTATAAATGATTCAATTCCCATGTAATCAATATTATAATCTCTTTTTACCCCTAAATCTTTAGAGTTAATTGTAAAACTTTGCTTTCCTCCATTAAGAATAAATTCTAAGCCCTCTTTTGGAATTTTACTAATAGGATCATTTAATGAAAAATTATAATATTTAGAAATTAACTCAACTTGTTTATATATCCATGAATTCTCTTTTTTTCCGATCGGTAGGATTCCTCCGTTATTTATTGAAATTGACTCATCTGGAATTAATTTTGTTTTATTTATTTCATATTCGGTACCTAGTCCGCTACAAGATTCACACATTCCTTTTGGTGAATTAAAAGAGAATGTATTTGGCTCAGGTTTTGGATATGATATACTAGTTTTTGGACACATCAGGTTCCTACTAAAATATTGAGGTTTGCCAGATTCTGAATCTAATATAAAAATTGTATCGTTACCATATTTCATTGCAATTTTAATAGATTCAGATAAGATTTTTTTAGATTCAAAATCATCTGAAACACTAAGATTATCAACAACAAGACTAATATCATGAGTTTTATATCTATCAAGCTTCATTCCTCTTTTTATATCAAGTATATCTCCATCAACAATTACTTTTGAGAAACCTTGTTTAGTGAAGTTTTCAAATAGATCCCTGTAGTGACCTTTTCTTGATCTTATTATAGGTGCTAGGATTATAATCCTTTGATTTAAAAATTTTGTACATATTAATTTTATTATTTCTTCATCAGTATTTTTAATCATTTTTAAATCAGAAAGATGACTAAAAGCAACACCAATCCTAGCATAAAGCAATCTAATAAAATCATAAATATCAGTTACAGTTCCTACTGTAGATCTTGGGTTTTTGCTAGTTGTTTTCTGTTCAATTGCTATTACTGGTGAAAGTCCTTCAATCTTTTCAACATCTGGTCTTTCATAATTTCCAACAAATTGACGAATATAAGCTGAAAAAGTTTCCATATATCTTCTTTGACCTTCTGCATGAATTGTATCGAAAGCTAATGAAGATTTTCCACTACCTGATAATCCAGTTATAACAACTAATTTTTCTCTTGGAATTTCTAAACTTAAATTCCTTAAGTTGTGAACCTTAGCACCCTCAATCTGGATAGTATTATTCAATTTTAGTAGTAGTTTATTTTAAAATTGTTGCATGGTCATCTCCTCTGGGATCTGCACCACCTTTGACTTCGCCTTTTTCATTAATAAATATTGCATCAACTCTTCCTATAGATGATCTTGGTGACATTCCAGATGTTTCAATAGAGATCGGTAGAGGTACTATCGTATAGTTTTTGGACCTAAGAATAGAATCTTTTGTTCTATCTAGGACACCATCTTCAAATATAACTGCATCAGGGAGCCATTGATGATGAAACCTTGGTACTTTAACAGCCTCTTTTATTGACATTCCAAATTCATAAACATTAAGAATCGTTTGAAACACAGAAGTAATTATAGTTGAACCTCCAGGAGTGCCTAAAATTAACGATGGTTTACCATCTTTAAGTACAATTGTAGGAGTCATTGAGCTTAACATTCTTTTATTTCCCTCAATAGAATTTGCTTCACTACCAATTAAACCAAAAGTATTTGGATAACCTGGTTTTGAGCTAAAGTCATCCATCTCATTATTTAGAAAAAAGCCACCTTCTTCAACAAAAACTTTTGATCCATAATTTGTATTTAAGGTAGTTGTTACAGAAACTGAGTTTCCATTATGATCAATTATTGAATAATGAGTAGTTTGATCACTTTCCTCAACGATTAATTCGCCATGAGATATTTCATCTGATGGAGTAGCCTTTTCCCAAGAAAAAGATTCCATTCTTTGTTTCACGTAATCTTTAGCAATTAGTTCATATACAGGTAGATTATTTCCAAAGTCTGGATCCCCCATAAAGAAACTTCTATCTGCATATGCTCTTCTTTCTGCCTCAACCATTAATTGTATTGACTCAGGTGAATTATGACCATATTGTCCAATATCATAATCCTCTATAGCCCTAAGCATTTGACCTAGCAATATACCTCCACTTGAGGGAAGAGACATAGAAATTATTTCTAAATCTTTATAATCGAATTTTACGGGATCTCTCCATACTGACTCATATTGTATCAAATCATCCATTGTTATGATTCCTCCACTTTCTTCTACTTCATCAACAATCATTTCAGCTATACTGCCCTCGTAGAATTCCCTAGCTCCGTTTTTTGCTATAGCTGAAAGGGTTTTTGATAATTTTTCATTAATTATTGTATCACCTTCTTTATATACTTTTGAAAACAATGACTCCTTTCCATTTATAGAAATAATTTCTTCTATTTTTTCATTAAGATTTGCCTCTTGATTTTTAGTGACAATAAATCCATTATTTGCTAGATCAATTGCAGGTTGAAAAAGATCTTGGATCGGTAGAGATCCAAACCTATCATATATTTCAAATATACCTGATATTGATCCTGGAACTCCTATAGCAGCTCCACCTAATGTACTCATACCGTCAATAACATCACCATTATCATCCAGATACATATCTTTAAAAGCTTTCCCTGGTGCTTTTTCACGGAAATCTAATGATCCTGACTGTCCATCAGATGTTTGATAAACAACAAATCCACCACCTCCAATATTTCCAGCGATTGGATATACTACAGCTAGTGCTAAGTGAACAGCAATCATAGCATCAAATGCATTACCTCCTTTTTGCATTATTTGAGCACCAATATCAGAAGCTTCCTTTCTAGCAGATACAACTGCTGGATTATATGATTCACTGCAACTAAGTAATAGAAAAGACAAAATATAGGGAGTAAATTTCTTCATAATAAAATATCGTGTAATTTACAATTTATATATTTACATTTCATATGACATTAATAAAAAATATATCAGGATTTAGAGGAACTATTGGAGGTAAAAATAATCAAAATCTAACCCCTCTGGATGTAGTAAGTTCAATTGCAGCATTTTCATTGTTAATTAAGGAAAAAAATCCAAATAATAAAAAAATCACTGTTATAGTAGGAAGGGATGGAAGGAAGTCAGGTATGCTTATTCATAATATTGTAAATTCTACTTTTAGTTCAATGGGAATCAATATAATTGATGTTGGTCTTTCAACTACACCGACAGTTTGTTGGGGAGTTTTAAATAATGATTGTGAGGCAGGGTTAATGATAACAGCAAGTCATAATCCTGAAGATTATAATGGCCTAAAATTTTTTGATTCCGAAGGGGAGTTTTTATCAAAAAATGATGTCACTAAACTTATCGAATATTCAGAGCTAGAGTCATTTTCTTTTAACCAGAATATCTCTTTAGGAACCATTTCACAATATAATAAAATGATTGATGATCATGTTGAGGCTATTGTAAAATTAAATATTTTACCAATTAAAAAAATGAAGAAATTAAATCTCTTCGTGATAGCTGATGCTATAAATTCTGGAGGTGCTTTAGCTATTCCTAAATTATTAGAAAAATTAAATGTGAGATTTAAAATTATTAATAAAGATATTAAGGGAGTTTTTAACCATACTCCAGAACCTTTAGCAGAAAATTTAAAAGATTTATCAAATGAAATTGTTAAGGAAAAAGCTGATTTTGGATTTGCTGTTGATCCAGATGTAGATAGACTTGTTTTTTTTGATGAAAAAGGAGTAATAATGGGCGAGGAATATACTCAGGTATTTTGTTCAGATTTTGTTCTTTCTCAAAATCTAGGCAATACAGTGTCTACATTGTCATCTTCTAACGCTTTAAAAGATCTTACATCTTCATATGGTTCCAATTATTACAGTACACCTGTAGGAGAAATGAATGTTGTGAAAAAAATGAAGGAAGTTAATTCTGTGGTGGGCGGAGAAGGTGGTGGAGGTATAATCTACCCTGATTTACACTATGGAAGAGATGCCTTGGTTGGGGTTGCTCTTTTTATTGCCTTGTTAGTCAAAAAAGAATCTAAAGTATCACTATTAAAAAATGACTATCCTGAATACTTTATGAAGAAACTAAAAATTTCTATGAAGAACCATAAAGTTATTGATAGCGCATTTAAAGAAATTTTAAAAAAATACTCAGATTTAAATCCAAATACTGAGGACGGAATAAGAATTAATTTTAAAGATTCATGGGTTCATATGAGAAAGTCTAACACTGAACCAATAATTAGAATATTTTCAGAATCTGACACACAGAAAAAAGCTGACGATGTAGCTATTAAAATTCAAAATGAAATTTTATCGCTAATTGATTAAATGTTTGAATCTATTGTGAGACCATAGATATTGATATGGTTCTCTATATATCTGATTTTCCAAAAGTCTTAAATAATTGTCAGTAATACCATACTCAGAATCTTTAATGTTTTTTATCTCAGTAAATGTGGTTTTATAATAGCCTCTTTTTTCTCTAGTTACATCAGCAAAAACTACATCAATTTTATTTTCTTTTGAAAATCTTTCTGCTCCTGTAAATACTGGAACCTTTTTACCCAAGAAATTTGTTATATATGATTTTCCAACTTTTCTAGGTGATTGATCCCCGGCAAAGCCAAATAGATGAAATCTATTTTTGTCTAAGTCTTTCATAAAATTGTTGATTTCGTATCTAGATATCAAATATGCTTCATGTTTTTTTCTAATTTTTTTAAATAAATTATCAAAATACTTGTTTGATAGAGGGGTATATACGCCATATCCATTTCCTTTTATAGCATAACCTATTGATAATAGCCACTCAAAATTTGAATAATGACCACATAGAAGAATTATATTCTTATTTTTTTTTTGCATTTCAAGTAAAACCTCAATATTCTTATACTTGTATCTCTCTTCCATTTGTTTCTTGTTCATACCATAAGCCATTATGCTTTCTAATGTAATGTCAGTAAAGTGAGAGTAAAACTTTGACTCTATCATTTTTAATTCTTTATGTGACTTTTTTGGGAAGACTAACTTTAGATTTTTTTGAACAGTTTTGAGTCTATACTTAAGAATTTTGTAAAAAAAGAAGCATAAAATATCTGATAAAAAATAAGAAATTGAATATGGTAGTAATGAAACTAGTCTAATTACAGGTAGACAAAGTATATAAGTTAAAAAATGCAATTATTAATCATTTAAGGATAATGCAAATTTAATCCTTTCTTCCAAATCATTCCCTTTTAGATTCTTTCCAATCACAACACCATCTTTGTCAACTAAGAAAGATTGAGGGATGGCTCTAATACTATACATTCTTGCAATAGGATCATTCCAAAAATCTAAATTTGAGATGTGTATCCATGGTAAATTATCATCTTCTATAGCTTGTAACCATTGGTCTTTAGTTCTATCAAGAGAAATACCTACAATTTGAAGGCCTTGATCAGAATATTTTTTATGAATTCTTACTAAGTTGGGATTCTCAATTCTACATGGCCTGCACCAGGCTGCCCAGAAATCTAATAAAGTCACCTCTTCTAATATATTGCTGAAAGTTATCTGGGTCCCATCAACAGATGGACCTGAAAAATCAGGAGCAATTTGACCTATTTCTATAGGATTTTCAAATTCAGTCAACAATTCTGCAATATTTTGTCCAACATCACTTACTTTAATTCGATTTGTGAAACTTTCGTAAACATCTATTATGCTATCTTTATTAACTTTATTTTCAATCATGAAAACTTCTAATAAAAGTGCTGACATGTATGAGTCTAAGTTTTCAGTTATAAAATCCCATTCATAAAGCATTACTTCTTGTTCTTTGTTATAGTAATCTTTCTCTAGCCTGTAGGCAGATTCAACGTCACCCTCCATTATAGCAGTTTGAGCTTCAAAAGAGATCTCATTCATTGACGTAACTAAATCTTTTGTTTCATTCCTATATTTAATAAAACCATCATTTGATTTAGTACCCGTTACTTTAGATTTAGAAATACTATCAGGATAAATTTCAGCATATATATCTCCGTTTTCTAAAATAGATAGAACATACCCGTTTACACCCTCAACTTGAATGTAGCTTATTTTTGGTGTTGCTGACATTCCCTTAAAGAGAAATTGATTCTCCTTCACAGAGGTAGAATCACTTATAAAAGGTTGGTTATTTTGATCTGCTTGTAAAATGTATACATTAGTATCATCCGCAATATCAATGGAGCCATTAATTGTGTAGGAATTATCTTGACTGCAGGAAATGAAAAAGATAGCAGAAAAAGCAATTAAAGGGTATTTCATATTACAATTTTTTACAAAGCAAATGTAGTTTTTTATATTTAATATCTTTAGTTAACTTTTTGTTAAGGAAAATGGCATTTGACAACTTAATAAACTCATTTGAATCGGTCTTGGGTACTTCGTCAATTATTAAAGGCGATAAACTAAAGTCTAGATTCTATCATATCTGGAAGACTGATGTTCCTTTAGATACAATTTGTCTTTTAATGCCAAAAAACACTTCTCAAATATCAAAAATAATAAAGATTTGCAATGATAATGATCAAGAGATAGTTATCCATGGAGGATTAACCAATTTAGTTGGTTCTACAAAGTCTAACAAAAATCAAGTTGTATTATCATTGGAAAAAATGAATAATATAATTGATATAGATGAAAGTTCTAAAACTATAACATGTGAATCAGGAGTAATCATTGAAGATTTGATTAATGCTTGTAAAGATAAGGAGCTCCTTCTTCCGTTGAACTTTGGAGCTAGAGGCTCCGCTCAAATAGGTGGTGCTATTTCAACAAATGCAGGTGGCTTAAGAGTTTTTAAATATGGTATGACACGTAATTTAGTAATGGGTATTGAAGCTGTGCTTCCAGATGGAACAATTATTTCATCATTAAAGAAATTAATGAAAGATAATTCTGGATACGATCTAAAACAACTATTTATTGGCTCTGAGGGAACACTTGGTATTGTGACTAAAGTAGTCCTAAGGTTATACCCACTACCAAAAACTAGATACACTTCACTAGCTGTTACAAATGATTATCAAAAGGTTTTAGATCTTCTAAAAATACTAGAGGATAAGATCTCAAATAATTTGACTGGGTATGAGCTTCTATGGAATAGTACGTATAAACAAATGGTAGGTAAAAAAACAATTTATAACGAATATCTGCCCGATAATTTTAAATACTATCTATTTATAGAATACATGGGAAGAGATTTTGATAACGATTACAAAATATTTGAAGAGACTATACTTGACTGTGTTAAAAGTAACCTAATAGATGATGCAGTTATCGGAAAAGATGAGAAGGAGCAGCTTAATATATGGGGAATAAGAGAAGATGTGGCTGTTTTAGCTGATGAACGAGAGTTTGAGCAGCAATTTGATATTAGCATACCAGTTCCTTTGATTGGAGAAGTAATAGCTAAAATTTCAAACGAACTCAAGGAATGTGAGGGAGTAAAAACTATTTTTCCATTTGGTCATGTAGCTGATGGAAATATTCACTTTATAATTGGAAAGGACTCTGACAGTGAAGAATTAAAATTACAAATTAATGATATAGTTTATAATAACACTGAACTTGTTAATGGGTCAATTTCTGCCGAACATGGTATTGGTTTAGATAAAAAGAGATATTTAATTAAGAGTAGGAGTGAAGATGAAATCAGTCTAATGAGATTAATCAAAAAAACGATTGATCCAAAAAATATATTAAATCCCGGTAGAGTATTATGATATAAGGTGTTATCTTTATATTTCTAGGTTATGGCAGGAAATTCATTTGGAAACATATTTAAACTTTCAACCTTTGGCGAGTCTCATGGTACGTCATTAGGAGGTGTTATTGATGGTTGTCCTGCAGGGGTTGAACTTGACTTTGACACCATAAATAAAGAGTTAAACAGAAGAAGGCCAGGTCAATCTGAAATAGTTACTCAGAGAAAAGAGGA
>TARA_B100001057_G_scaffold70408_1_pt1 | contig 60617 bp, 61 predicted proteins | sample TARA_B100001057 | Tara Oceans TARA_B100001057 (sample SAMEA2621839) | marine metagenome | biome: marine biome (ENVO:00000447); feature: surface water layer (ENVO:00002042); material: "saline water (ENVO:00002010), including plankton (ENVO:xxxxxxxx)" | depth 5 m | reverse complement strand
CTATCTTTACGAAAAGGAACAACACTCACAAAAGAGATGTTTTTAAATCATCTATATGGTGGAATGGATGAACCAGAGCTAAAAATTATCGATGTTTTTATCTGTAAGCTCAGAAAAAAATTAATGCAGGCTTCAGACAACGAAAACTATATAGAAACAGTTTGGGGAAGAGGCTATGTTCTTAGAGATCCCACAGAATTGTTGGAATCAGCTTAACTTATACTTGTAATATTTTAATATTATTTTTTGCTGATAAATTTATTTTATAATTAATATTCAAACAAGTAAGTAGTCGCCTAAGATATTCAGCTTGTATATTCTCTATATCCCCAATTTCTCTGGTTGATAGATCTTCAAAAGTCTCATTATTTATTTTTCCTGCTACAGGGTTGGCTATTATTTGTATTTTCTTATCATCTAATAATTGTACATTTATTTGGGCCCCTGCCGGAAATAATTGGGTAAATAATAATATAAAATTTGAGAGAAACTGTGAATGTCCATATCTTATTGTATTTGAAACAATGTCTAATGAGACTTCAAGTTTTGTAAATCTTGCATAGTCGTGGATGAGTTTATCAATCTGTGATTTCGGTATTTCACTTTCTTCATCATTATTTATACTAGAATATATATATCTATAAAATTTTATTTGTGACGTAATTTTTTCAATACTTGCTTGGATGAGATCCAAAATATCAGTATCTATAATCTCACGATGCTCTTCCTTTAGAGTGGAATTTAATAATTCCAAGCCATTCATAGCGGCAGATGCAGGATTTATTAGATCATGGAAAATTTTTTTACTCATGGATGTAAATAATTTTAATTCACTCATATTTTTTTAGCCTAGCTATGGAATATAGGTAATTATATCATTAATATAATATTATGATGTATATTATTAATAATACTATGTTTTATTCTACAATTTTTATGAATGTTTGCTCAAATTATGAACGAAAATGAAATCCTAACAAGTAAATTGATCGAAATATCACAAAAAGCTGCAAAAAAAATCCTTGAGATCTACAACTCTGATTTTGATGTAGAATATAAAGATGACCAGTCCCCTGTGACTGTTGCTGATAAAATATCCGAAGAAATCCTCTTGGAAGAAATATCTAAGATTGAACCGGGTGTTGACATAATATCTGAGGAAATGTATTCAACTGAAAAAAAATCTGCATCCACAGACTATTTTTTTTTAATAGACCCCTTGGATGGAACCCGCGAGTTTGTGAAAAAGAATGATGAATTCACAATTAATATAGCACTAGTTAATCAAAATAAACCTATTCTAGGTGTCATAAATGTTCCAGTAACTAACCATACATACTTTTCAGCTAATGCCAGAAATTCATTCAAAGTAGATAACCGTTCTAATACCAAAAAAATATATACAAATAAAAATTCGGTAATTAAGACAATTCTCTACAGCAGGGGGAATCCCTCAGTAAAAATTAAGAAAATAATGCACAAACTTAGTATTGAAAATATTATTCATTGCGGATCTGCGCTAAAATTTTGTCTGCTTTCAGAAGGTTTAGCGGATGTATACATAAGACATGACCCATGTTACGAATGGGATACAGCAGCTGGTCATGCAATCCTTCAAGGAGCTGGTGGGTCCTTATATGACTTAGATTTTAATAACTTCAGATATAATAAGAGTAACAGAAATTACCTCAATGAGCATGGTTTCATAGCGCTTGCGAATGATGCAAATAAAGAATTATTTAACCTAAATGATTTATGATAAAATAATTTTACCAATAAAAGTTATTCGTATATCATATCTATTAACCAAAAAAATGTAGAATAAAAATGCAAAATTTAAAAAATACATCATTAATTTTATTATATACCTTGATATTTATAACCACATTTTCAATCAACTTGAGCGCAGAATGGTATGATGAACAAGACTCTTCTGTTAAAGAGAATGAACAATTCACTATTAATGAACTTGTACTTGCCGGTCATGATTTCTTTGGAACGGCAACTGAAGGCTTGGGTATTGCAATTGAAACGATCTTTTCATCACTTGGTAGACCTGATGCATATATTGTTGGCGAGGAGGCTAGTGCAGCTTTGATTGCCGGATTAACCTATGGTGAAGGAGTAATCTCTACTAAAAGTCTTGGTGAAGAAAAGATCTATTGGCAGGGGCCAAGTATTGGTATCGATTATGGGGGTGACGGATCAAGAATAATGTTTTTGATATATAATCTCGATAGCGTGAATGATATGTATAAAAGATATCCTGGAACCAATGGTACGGCCTATATTGTTGGGGGTATGGGTGGAAGTTTCTTTAATCGAAGCGGTGTCACTGTTGCAACCATCAAAACAGGAGCTGGTGTTAGGTTAGGAGCAAACATCGGATACATTAAATTCTCTGAAAAACCAAAATGGCTTCCTTTCTGATAGGAAGCACTTTTTATGCTAGAAACTTTCCTCAGTGATATAAGCATCCCTCAAATAATAATAGCCTTTACTATTGTTTTTGTGGCTTCAACAGCACAAAGTGTTTTTGGAATGGGATGGGGTATGATAGCTGCACCGTTACTTGCTCTTCTAAATCCTCAACTAATTCCATCAACAATTGTTTTTTTGGGTTTCTTTGCCGCACTCTATCCAAGTATGAGGTATTTTAGAGATATTAATTGGTATATATACAAACCTTCAATTTTTGGCCGAATTACAGGCTCGATTTTTGCTGGTTGGATAACTGCTTATGTCGTATCGTCAGGAAAAATTGAAATTACTCTTGGAATTGTATTATTGATTTCAATTATTATTAGTATATTTACAATAAAAAAAATTAAGCAAAATCGAACAAATCACTTTATTGCAGGGACAGCATCCGGAATCCTTGGAACTGTTGTTGGTGTTGGAGGAACACCAATGGGAATTATATATCAGAATGAAAATCCAATTATGGTTAGAGCTAATAATAATGCCTTCTTTGCTATAGGTAGCTTCGTTTCCTTTATAATACTTGTATTAGCTGATGTTATGAAACTTTATCATATTTTATTTGGATTTTTACTTCTCCCACCTTTATTTTTTGCATCCTATGTCTCAAGATTCTTAATTAAATATTCTAATAATATCTTAAAACCATATATTCTGACCATCTGCAGTATTTCCTCAATTTTACTAATTGCTCGAGGCTTTAATATTATTTAATTTATATTCTTTTCAAGATTGATAGTAGTTTCAATATTATTAGTTCTTTTATTTATGTTCAATATTGTATAATCTCCATTACTATCAACAAGAGTAATAAGAATATTTTTTCCACCATCATTTATAAACTGAATTTCTTGATCAGCTTCAATTGTTATTTTATTATTTAGGGGTATAATTGGGTTATTATTTGTTGATTCATTAGATAATCTATAGCCGATTGTTAAGAAAACTATGCAAAAACCAATGATTAATAATAATGTCATAATCAAAATAGCTAATTTTAAAATCCTAGTAGATTTTATATTTTGCTCGGTATTCTCTATTTCTTCCATGTCACAATAATATGATTAAAGATTCAAATAATATAATATATCTTATAGCAAATAAACTTGATGTGGGCAAAAGGTTAGATCAATTTATTACAATCCGTACAGAATTTAGCCGCCAAAGAGTAATAAATCTTATCGAAGATGGTTATGTAAAATTAAATAATAAAATTATAAATTTAAAAAAATATAAAATAAAAGGTGATGAAAAAATAGAAATCACTATTCCAGAGATTAGAGAATTAAAGCCACTACCTGAAAATATTCCAATTGATATAGTTTATGAAGATAATGATATTATAGTAATCAATAAGCCATCTAACTTAGTTGTTCACCCAGGGGCGGGAATAGAAACTGGAACTCTTGTGAATGCTATTCTGTATCACTGTGGTGACACCCTCTCTGGAATTGGAGGATTTAAAAGGCCTGGGATTGTTCATAGACTTGACAAAGATACCAGTGGCCTGATGATAGTCGCGAAGAATGATATCTCACATCAGAATCTATCAAAGCAATTTTCGGAACAAGGCAGAACAGGATCATTAGAAAAAATATACTTAGCATTTGTATGGGGAGTGCCAAAACTGAGGAAAAACAAAATTGAAACACAAATGCAGCGCAATGCAAATGATAGAACAAAAATGATGGTAGAAAAAGATCCATTAAAAGGTCGAAAGGCAGTAACAGAATATGAAATTATAGAAACTTACTATGATAAAAAAAATGATCCATTAGCATCACTCTTACGTTGTAAATTATATACGGGAAGAACACATCAGATTCGTGTTCACCTAGATTACATAGGAAATCCCATTATTTGTGATGCCAAGTACGGAAAAGGATTTAATACTAAAATGAAGCAACTATCAAGTATTAGTGATCAGAAGACTCTAACCAATTTAAAACGGCACGCACTTCATTCTGTGAGCATAACTTTTACTCATCCCACTAGCAATAATAATATGTCATTTAATACTGACTTACCTCATGATTTGGTAATTTTAAGAAATATATTGTCAGCAAATGAATAAGAGTGTATTTTACTATGTTCACTAATTTATATAACTACTAAAAGGAAAAGTGAGAAAAAATGTACGGTTCAATTCCAGTAATAGCAAACGACGATAGTTTAGCTCTATATTTGAAAGAAATAAAAAAGTTTCCATTGCTCAGTAAGGAAGAAGAAGTTGATCTGGCAAACAAGCTTAATCAAGAAGGTGATGCAGACTCAGCACACAGGCTTGTGACTAGTCACCTCCGATTAGTTGCAAAAATATCTATGGGCTACAAAGGTTATGGTCTACCCCTTAGTGACCTCATTGCTGAAGGTAACATTGGTCTTATGCAATCTGTCAAAAAATTTGATCCAGATAAGGGATTTAGGCTAGCAACCTATGCAATCTGGTGGATTAAAGCTGCAATACAAGAGTACGTACTTCGTTCATGGAGCCTTGTTAAAATGGGAACAACTGCGAATCAAAAAAAATTATTCTTTAACTTAAGAAAAGTAAAAAATAATATTAAAGCTATAGAAGATGGGGATTTAAAACCTGAACAAATTTCGATTATAGCTGAAAACCTCGGTGTTACAGAAACTGATGTGGTAAATATGAATAGACGTCTAGGCGGAGACTCATCCCTTAATACTCATATATCCAATGAATCAGATGGCGAATGGCAAGATTTTCTTGTCGACGATAAACAAGATCAGGAAACAGAACTTGTAATTAATGATGAAATGGATAAGAGAAAGAAGCTACTTTATCAATCACTTGAGTGCCTAAACGATAGAGAAAAATCAATATTCATATCTAGAAGAATTGATGAAGACTCAAAAACTTTAGAAGAATTAAGCCAAGAATTCGGAATCAGCAGGGAGAGAGTCAGACAAATTGAAAATAAATCTTTTGATAAAATAAGAGGTTTTATTAATCGAGCAAATTAGATTATATTAATTTTCTTTTCCAGAGTAGAAAACCAGTCACTAGAAACATATAAATAGCACATACCAGCACTTGGTCTTTGATGTTTACGTCTATATCAATGAGGTAACCCATAATGCCAGGTGCAATAGCAGTAGATGCTACAACAAAAGATAATACCAGTGCTTTTATCTCACCAAGATATTTGGTACCATATAATTCAGCCCATAGTGATCCTGCAATTGAAGTTGCAAAACCGGTTGTTGTTCCTGCTCCAATCATAAATAGGACCATTGCAAACTCAGTTTTTCCAATGGCTAAAATTATACACCCGATTGAAAAGGGCAGTAAAAAAAATGATGTTAAATCTTTAGCACTCCATTTATCCACCGCCCAGCCTGATAGCATAACAAATATTATGAGAAAAAGTGAAAATATTGGCATTGTCAAAGCATAAATCTCAGCTGACCACCCCTTGATTTCAATAAGGTGATAGGAGTGAAAAAAGATACCAGTACAGACAAAAGGGGGTGCGAGAACGGCTGCGAGGATAAGATAAAAAAACTTATTCTTCATTACTTCTAGTCTACGGTAATCAATCTGACTCTCATTTTTAGAATTGGATTTCTGATCTAAATCTGGCTCATAAATTTCCCTCTCTTTTAATAGATAAAATACATATGGTGCAATCACAAATAATATGATTAAACCTGTATATATCCAAGCATTTCTCCATCCAAAAGTTGCTATCATTATAATTCCAGTGATAGGCATGACCATTTCTCCAAAAGCTCTGCCAAGGACTGTTACTGCAATAGCTTTACCTCGCATTGAAGTAAATGTTTTTGCTATAAAAGTTGAAGAGGTATGTGTTGACATACCCTGGCCAGTTATTCGTAAAAGGTAAAAAACTATTAATAGAAAGATTGCCGAGTTTATGAAGGAAAAGGCTATGGATGATAGACCCAATAGGATCAGTACAAAGAAAGAAAGAAAGCGCACATTGATATAATCAACCATTTTACCGGTATACAACATGGTAAGCGCACTAAGAAGAGTCGCGGCTGTATACAAACCACCATAACCTCCGTGTGATAGACCTAACTCATTCCTTATACTACCAGCATATAATGCAAAGTAAAAAGTTTGACCTATACTTGCCGCAAATGTCAGCAAGAAGCCAGCTTGTAAATAGTTGTGATTTCTTTTAAAAAATTCATACATAATTATTATTTATTTCTTACTCTTTCTTTAAAAAATGGGACCATGGATGTCCATACCCCATCGCCAAGGAACCTATGAAAAATTGCTGCTGAAACATGGATTGCGACTAGCCAATACATCAATATTATTGATGATTCATGTATTGTTATCATTGTATCTATCATAAATCCATCTTTAAAACCAATCCAATATATAAAACCTATTATTATTCCGGTTAATGGAATTGAAGCAAGTGTTGCATACATGGAATAATGAACAGTTTTTGCGGCAATCTTTTGAGCCCTATTTGTATTTTCGGGTAAAGAAGTTTTCTGTGTTTTCTTCATATAAAAAAATCTACACATAAGTAGGATAAGGAAAAATGAAGCAAAGATTATTTCAAACTGTAATAATGCAATATCTTCCAACTGATTAAGATCTTGTACTTGTTTATATAACCCGTATGCAAACAGAAAGACAAAGCCCCAATGAAATATTCTAGCAATAAGGCTATATTTTGGTTTCTCTATATTTTTATTCATATCTTCTGTAGACCATAATATATTATAGGTTTAAAAAATATTTTCTAAGAATATAATATCTTCTCTTCTTGGGCTTGTAGAAATTATCTTAATTGGAATTCCAATAAATTCCTCAATTTTCCTAATGTATTTTAGAGCTTTATCGGCAAGATCATTAATATTATTTACGCCAGAAGTATCAGTAAGCCAACCATCACACTCTTCATATATCGGTTTTATTCTATTTTGCATATTTTCTGAAAAAGGAAGATAATCTATCTTTTTTCCATCAATTTCATATCCGACACAGATCATTATTTTATCGAAAGTATCAAGAACATCAAGTTTTGTAAGAGCTATCATATCAATTCCAGATATTTGAATAGTCTGCTTAACCAAAACTGCATCAAACCACCCACACCTTCTCTCTCGCCCAGTTACTGTACCAAATTCTTTCCCAATATCACCTAATTTTTCCCCTATATCGTCGAAAAGTTCAGTAGGAAATGGTCCACTTCCAACTCTCGTTGTATATGCCTTTGTTATTCCAATAATATTATCTAGATATTTTGGGCCAACTCCTGATCCTATAGCTGCTTGTGCAGGCAAAGTATTGGAAGATGTCACAAATGGATATGTCCCAAAATCAATATCTAATAAAAGACCTTGCGCCCCCTCAAATAATATTTTTTTATCTTTTAATCTCATTTCATTTAAAAGACGCCAAGTATTATCCATAAAAGGAAGGATCTGTGATTTTATATCATTTAAATAATCGATAATAGTATCTGAGCTAATTTCATCCAGCCCGAAAGCTTTTCGTAATATATTATGATGATCTAATATTATTGAAATTTTTTCAGGTATTTTATTAATATCCTCCAGGTCTATTAACTTTATTGATCTCCTAGCAACTTTATCTTCATATGCAGGCCCAATTCCTCTTCCAGTTGTTCCAATCTTACTTTTCCCAGCCTGTTCTTCCCTTGCTAAATCTAAGTCTTTGTGAAGCGGTAATATAAGAGTAACATTTTCTGCAATCCTAAGATTTTCAGCTGTAACGGCAATATTTAATTTCGATAAGTAATTAATTTCTGAGATTAAAGCCTGAGGATCAAGCACGACACCATTTCCTATAATGGTAAGCTTATTCTTTCTTACGATACCTGATGGTAATAATGACAGTTTTATTGTTTGCCCATCAATAACTAGCGTATGCCCAGCATTATGACCTCCTTGAAAACGGACTATAACATCTGCATCTTGAGATAAAGAATCAACAATTTTACCTTTGCCTTCATCACCCCACTGAGTACCAACAATAACTACACTTGTCATAATATTATATTAAAAATTTAATCTCTTTACTTGAACAATATCATCTATATCACAAAGCTTTTCTAAAACTTCATTGTTAATTGGAGTATCAACTTCAATTAATTCAATAACGTTACCACCAATCCTATCTCTACCTAAATTAAAATTTGCAATATTAACACCTTGTGAACCAAGACAATCACCAATTTTACCAACTAAACCAGGTTTATCATTATTCGTAATATAAATCATATGACTACCAAACTTTGCCTCCATATCTATATCTTTAATTTGTATTATCCTTGCTGATCTATCTGAGAAAACAGTTCCAGCTAATGATCTCTTTTGCCTTTCGGTGTCAACAACAACCTTGATATAAGAACCATAAACGCCATGGCTATCTGTTTTGATTTGCTCAATTTTAATGCCCCTCTCCTTGGCTATAACGAGTGAATTTACCATATTGATATCTTCAAGTAGAGGTTTTAATAAACTAGAAATGATAGTGGAGGTAAGTGTATCAATATTCATATCTGCAATATTACCAGCATATTCTATCTTCACACTCTGAATTGCAGACTCGGTTATCTGCCCTGCGAATGACCCAAGATTCTTTGCTAAAAGTAGATAAGGTTCCATTGAAGATGCATCTTCAGCCGAAACTGAAGGAAAATTGATAGCATTTGTAATTGCTCCGGATAGGAGGAAATCACTCATCTGCTCCGCTATTTGGATCGCAACTTTTTCTTGAGCTTCAAGAGTTGAGGCACCTAAATGTGGGGTACATATGACATTATCAATATCAAAAAGAGGATTATTTTTTGCCGGTTCTTCTGTAAAGACATCTATCGCCGCTCCCGCTACTTTATTTTCATTAATAGCTTTTATAAGAGCTTCTTCATCAATTAATCCTCCCCTTGCACAATTAATAATCCTTACAGTTGGCTTCATCAATTTTATGGCTTCAGAGTTTATGATATTTTTCGTTTTATCAGTGAGAGGGGTATGTACTGTAATAAAATCAGATCTTTTAAATATCTCCTTAAGCTCAACCTTCTCAATTCCTAAGGTATCTGCGCGAGACTCAGTCAAGTATGGATCGAACCCTATCACTTTCATTTTCAGTCCTTTAGCCCTATCTATGACGATAGATCCAATATTACCGCAGCCAATAACACCTAGTGTCTTATTTGTAATTTCGACTCCCATAAATTTTGATTTTTCCCATAAACTTGATTTTGTTGAGAGATCTGCCTGAGGTATTTGTCTAGCAAGAGCCATCATGAGTGTTATGGCATGTTCAGCAGTTGTCACGGAATTTCCAAATGGTGTATTCATGACAATAATTCCGTTTGAAGTCGCCGCTTGGATATCGACGTTATCTACGCCAATCCCAGCTCTACCTATTACCTTCAATTTGCTTGCATTCTTTAGAACATTTTCAGTCACTTTTGTTGCTGACCTTATTGCAAGACCATCATAATCTTCTATTATCTGAGCTAGTTTTTCTTTGTCTTTACCAACGTCTGGCTGGTAATCCACCTCAATACCTTTATCCTTGAAAATCTTTACAGATTCTTCGCTTAATTTATCTGATACTAATACCTTTATCGACATAATTAAATTATCCTTTATAAATTTATTGATCTTCTAATACTGAAAAATATGCCCATTCAATCCATGATAATAAGATTTTAATATCGTCGGGATCTATAGTAGCACCTGTCCATATCCTTAAACCAGGTGGTGCGTCTCTGTATGAACCAAGATCATATCCGACACCTTCCTCTTCTAACTTCTTTTGAATTAATTTTGATAAATGAGAAATATCAATATCATGAGTAAATTGGTCACTTAATGACAATTGAAGGCATACCGAAGTGTTTGATAATGTATCTTTATCTTTAGCTAAAAAAGATACCCACTCATTTTCATTGACCCATTCCTTTATTATCTCAAGGTTATTATCAGCGATACTTATTAACTTGTTTAGTCCACCTATATCTCTTGCCCATTTGAGTGCGTCCACATAATCAGAGACACACAATAATGAAGGTGTATTAATAGTTGAACCTGTAAAGATAGACTCATCAACTTGCCCTGCTTTCTTTATCCTAAATATTTTTGGTAATGGCCATGGAGGACTATAACTATTAAGTCTCTCAATAGCCCTTGGCGATAAAATTATTATGCCATGCTGTGCTTCGCCTCCAAGAACTTTTTGCCATGAAAATGTTGTAATATCTAATTTCTTCCAATCAACTCTCTGTGCAAAAAGACCAGATGTCGCATCACACAATGTTAGACCTTTTCGATGGTCGCTAATCCAATCTAGATTTGGAACCTTAACACCTGATGTTGTTCCGTTGAGAGTAAATACTATGTCTCTATCCATATTTACAGTCGATAAATCCGGTAGGCTTCCATAATCTGCTTCTAATTTATTAATATCCGTTAATTTTAATTGGCTAATAATATCTGTAACCCATCCCTTACCGAACGACTCCCAAGCAAGTACATCTATGCCAACATGACCCAATACATTCCACATAGCGAGCTCAAATGCTCCTGTGTCAGAGGCTGGAACAATCGCAACTTTATAGTCGGCTGGTACTTCAAGTATTTCTGAAGTTAAATTTATAGAGAGTTCTATTAATTCTTTTGGTTTCTTAGCTCTATGTGATCTACCTAGCGCGGATATATCTAGGTTAGTTATTGACCAATTTGGATGTTTAGCACAAGGGCCAGATGAAAATAGCGGTCTATTTGTTTTCTTATTTGGTTTTTTAATCATATTCTACCCTTCCAGATAGCAGACTCTCGTTGGGGAGAGCTGTCCCACTTATTTAAATACTTCAAAAAAATGAATAGATCAATTATAAAATTAATTAATTTGACTTGATCACCTTTTGAGCATAATCAATACATATATATAGTTGATTATTGATCATAAATGAAAAATTCTTTTCTAATAAACTGGTTTTATTTATCGTTACTTGTAATATTTTGGGGATCCACATTTGCCCTTACAAAATACGCATTAGTTGACTATAGCCCGCTTTGGATTGTTGCAATCAGATTAGTAATTGGGTTTATTATTATTTATTCAATACTTTTAATTAAAGGTGAAAGACTGCCAAGGGGTTATGAAAATTGGTTATGGCTCTTTCTGGTTGGCATGACGGCTTTTGTGCCTTTCTACCTCATTTGTTGGGGGACAATATACCTTGATACTAGCATGGGAGGTATCTTGTTTGGCATTGGCCCTTTATTCACCTTAATAGCTGCTCATTTTCTTGTGAAAGATGAAAAACTAAATTTTATTAAATTTTTTGGAATAATTTTTGGGTTCATTGGGCTGTATACTCTTTTATCACAAGATATTGCTAATATAGACGAGTCGCTTTTAAATAGCATATTACCTCAAATTGCAATATTACTTGCTGCGATTGGATATTCAATTCAAAATATAGCAGTAAATATAATGCCAAATATTTCACTTATGCAAAAAACATCTGGAAGTTTTTTAATAGGTTCAAGTGTCGCGATTATAATTGCTATATTTGCTGAAGGCCCTCCATCAATAACCCTCTTAGATATATCATTTATATCTGTCTTAATAATGGGAATATTCTCAACAGCTATGGCAAGTATTGTGATGTTTAATCTCACAAAAAAAGCTGGGCCGACTTTTGTATCTCTAACACATTACGTGTTACCAATATATGTTGTAGTAATTGGAACTTTGTTCTTGAGAGAAACTTTAGATTTTACTCAAATCCTGGGGATGGTTATAATAATTTTTGGGATTATTATTACTAGATTTGGATCAAAAAAACCAAAAACTATTAACTGAATTTACTTTCAATTATTTGAATGACCTCATTAATGGTTTTTGTGAGGTAGAGCTCATCTCTTGACTCCCCCATAACTCTTATTAGCGGTTCCGTGCCTGACAAACGAACTAATATCCGTCCCTCACTTCCTATTTTTTTCTGCGCCACCTTATTGATTTCCTGTATCTCTGATATGTCAATATCCTGTTTTTTATCATACCTGAAATTTTTCAGTATTTGAGGTATTACCCTCATTCTCTCTGACAATTCACTTATAGGCTTTTCATATTTTTTCATGATTGCCAATATCTGTATTGCAGCTAAAAGTCCATCTCCAGTAGTCGCATAATCTCTAATAATGATATGACCCGATTGCTCTCCACCAATATTGTATCCATGCTCTTTCATAAATTCCACGACATATCTATCACCAACGTCAGTTCGATGGAGATTTATATTTCTATTTATCAAATACTCCTCTAGTCCATGGTTTGACATAGACGTTGCAACTACACCATTGTTTAATAGGAGCCCCCGCTCTTGCCACTCACTTGCTATTATGGCAAGCAGCGCATCCCCATTAATAATATTACCTAATTCATCGATAACAATAATTCTATCTGCATCACCATCTAGAGCTATTCCTATATCTGCCTTTTCTGATTTAACTCTCTGGATTATATTATTTAGAGAAGTTGAACCATATTCGTGATTAATATTGAGTCCATTTGGTTGATTGCCTATGGATATGACTTCAGCACCAAGTTCCCAAAGCGTCTGAGGAGAAACCTTGTAACCTGCTCCATGAGCACTATCAATAATAACTTTCAATCCTTCAAAACTTATCTTTCGGTCTATTGTTCCCTTTATATACTCAATATACCTAGCCTGAGCATCCTCAATTCGTTTTGCTTTACCTATTCTTTGTCTGTCAATATCTAGGTTATCTAGGTTGTGGATTATATTTTCTATTTCAATCTCTTCAGCGTCTGTTAACTTATAGCCGTCGTTACCAAAAATTTTAATTCCATTATATTCATACGTATTATGCGAAGCAGAAATCATCACTCCAAGATCTGCTCGTAGTGACTTGGTGAGAAGCGAGACTGCTGGCGTTGGCATCGGACCTAGTAAAAAAACATCCATACCTACTGCAGTAAAACCTGAAGTCATTGCTGACTCTAACATATATCCTGAAAGTCTTGTATCTTTTGCAATTACTACTCTTTTTTTATGACTACCATTTGAAAGAAATAAACCGGCCGCCATTCCTATTTTGAGTGCTATATCAGACGTTATAGGATAAGTATTAGCAATACCTCTAACACCATCCGTTCCAAAATATTTTTTTACCATTCTTCGTAATACACATTATGATCTTGAATCAGGTGCTAATGATCTGTTTTGTATATGGTACCCTATGATTGGGTTTGAGGTTTCATTTTCTGAGACTTCTTTGTACCTGATGTATCTTTCGTGTCCTTATCATTCTTTGTTGGAATCTTTGATGCATCGCTCGGAGGTTCCTCTTCTGAGTCAATTCTACTTGGAGTAATGCCCTTTAGCAGGTTATCAATTTCGTGCCCACTCAATGTTTCATAATCAAGAAGACCCTCTGCTATTATAATTAGCTCTTTTTTGAATTTTAGTACCAAATCTGTAGCTACTTTATGACCTTCTTCAACTAACCTATGTATTTCAGAGTCAACGACTTTTTGCGTCTCTTCAGATAGATTTTGTGTTTTTGCTACAGAATATCCAAGAAAGACTTCATCTTCATTATTACCGTACGATAATGGTCCTAAAATATCACTCATGCCGAATTGAGTTACCATAGCTCTTGCCATGTTTGTAGCCATTTTGATATCAGATTGAGCCCCAGAGGTAACTTTATCCTCACCAAATATTAGTTCTTCAGCAGCCCTACCCCCCATTGCAACTGCAAGGTCTGCTTTTAGCTTTTCTCTTGTCATTGAAAGTTGGTCTCTTTCAGGCAACCTCATAACCATTCCAAGTGCGCGCCCTCGAGGAATAATTGTTGCCTTGTGAATTGGGTCGGACGCTTTTTGCTTAACAGCTATAAGCGCATGTCCCGCTTCGTGATATGCGGTCAACTTTTTTTCATCATCTGACATTACCAAAGTTCTTCGCTCTGATCCCATCATAACCTTATCTTTTGCATCCTCAAACTCGGCTTGAGTTATAACTCTTTTACCTCTCCTTGCGGCTAATAATGCAGCTTCATTTACTAAATTTGCAAGATCAGCTCCTGAGAATCCTGGTGTTCCTCTTGCAATGACTTTTAAATCAATTTCTTCTGATAGCTTCACTTTTTTAACGTGAACTTTAAGTATCTTCTCTCGTCCAATTAAATCGGGATTTGGCACAACGACTTGTCTATCAAACCTACCTGGCCTTAAGAGAGCTGGGTCTAAAACGTCAGGTCTATTTGTTGCAGCAATTAGAATAATACCTTCATTTTCTTCAAAGCCGTCCATTTCTACAAGCAGTTGATTTAATGTTTGTTCTCTTTCATCATTTCCACCACCTAACCCTGCGCCTCTATGCCTTCCTACTGCATCAATCTCGTCTATAAATATGATACAAGGTGCACTTTTTTTTGCTTGTTCAAACATATCTCTCACTCGACTTGCACCAACACCTACGAACATTTCAACAAAATCAGATCCAGATATTGTAAAAAATGGAACTCCGGCCTCACCTGCAATAGCTCTTGCTAGAAGGGTCTTCCCAGTGCCTGGAGGTCCTATTAATAACGCACCTTTTGGTATCTTTCCACCAAGGTATTGAAATTTTTTGGGATCTTTTAAAAACTCCACTATCTCTTCAAGATCTTCCTTGGCTTCGTCAATTCCTGCTACGTCACTAAATGTTACTTTACCTTTTTTTTCATTTAATAATTTTGCTTTTGATTTACCGAAGCCCATTGCACCTTTACCGCCTCCCTGCATTTGCCTTAGGAAGAAGACCCATACGGCAATAAGTAGAAGCATTGGAAACCATGATATGAAAATAGAAAATAACGCACTTTGTTTTAGCGGTTTAACATTTATTATGACTCCTTGGTCATTTAATCTTTCAATGAATTGGGGATCATCAGGCGAAAAAGAGTGAAAACGCGAACCATCGTTAAACGTTCCAGTTATCTCGTCTCCGGAGATAACAACATCCCTAACATTTCCCCCGGAAACCTCAGAAATCAGTGTCGTGTAACTTATTTCATTGACTCCTCTACTCTCACTAGATGTATGAAAAACATTATAAAGAGCCATCATAAGCAAACCAATAACTAACCAAATAACAATATTTTTAAAACCACCCAATTCTCGACTCCTTATTTATATAATGCATTTATTTTATTTATTCCTCGAGTAACTTAAATTTTACAATTAAATCACTACTACTATATATATTGTGTATATTCGGAAGTAATACAAGTTTATCTTTTATAAATCCACCAGGCAGTGCATTAATTATGTATTTTGGTAAATTCTCCAAATATGTGTCTTGACAGTAATTTTTGAGGTAATTTGATGCACCTAGATTTTTGATTATCAATGCGTCATTAGCTGACGATTTTAACAAAATATTAAACCTGTTGTCCCACGTGATTTCATCGCCTGATTTTAAATACATAGATTTAAAATCTCTTATTTCTCGGGCAACAACATATCTATCACTTAATACTTTTATTATGCAACCACTTATCGTTTTTGATTTGCAAGTTCTAATCATATCATTATAAACCGTTTCAAGTGAACTCAGTGAAACCCTTTTTCCACCAGAAACTATCCCTAAACATCGCTGCAATATCCTTATAATAAAATCCTCGTGAATATTGTCAATTTGTGGTCTTTTTATAGTTAAATAACCGAGATTATTTATCTCGACTAAATTAAAAAATAATTTATTTACATTATTTTTTATTGCCTCTTGAGACCTTGTCAGCCTACTTATACTTTTATTGATACTTTCATGGGTAATATTGAGATTTTCAAGGTAGTGTAAGTTTTTTCTAATTTTAATTCTTTCAAATCTCAGATCATCATTATAAGGATCATCAATCCATTCTTTATTACTACATTCAAGTATTTTAGTTGTCATACTTCGTTTTATTCCAAGTAATGGCCTATGTAAGGTAATTTGGTCTATAACTCTATCCTTTTGAATAGATCTCAGACCATCTAAACCACTTCCTTTTGATAAACGCATAATAAATGTTTCTACCTGATCATCCAATGTGTGGCCTGTCAATAATACATCAATCTCATATTTCTTCAGATAATTTAACATTAATTTATACCTCGCTTCCCTCGCTTGCTCTTGAATAGAGGTTTTTATTTCCTTGTGACTCCAAGTAATGATTTTGTGCTTAAATCCATAAGATTTAGCAATTTTAGATACCTGCAAACACTCATTATCTGATTCTTTTCGTAATTTATGATTTATAGTTAAAACGTGCACTTCAATATTTAATATCTTAATTAATATCCACTTGCTTACGAGAAGCATGAGCGCGTTGCTATCACGACCACCCGAAACGGCCAGCGCAATTTTTTTTTTATTAATTAGGGGTGAAAAAATATTTGATATCTGATCATCAGTTATAGGAAAAGAGTTTTTATTTTGCATTGTAGTTATCAAATTGGAGGGTATTAAATAGTAATACCCTAACCACCTATTATTTAATAGGTGGAAATGATATAATATATATTACAAAAGATCTAGTTGATATTTTTCTTAATCAGTAACTACGAGAGAAGCAGCTCTCCGATTTTGTGACCAACATGCCTCAGACGAACAAGCTGCAACTGGCCTTTCTTTACCATATGATATTGTGTCAATTCTATCGCCTTGGACTCCCAAACTTTCTAGATACGATAGAGCAACTTGAGCTCTTTTAGCACTGAGTGCTAAATTATATTCCCGAGTTCCTCTCTCGTCTGCATGTCCTTCAACAATAATCTGGATATCTGGATATAATTCTAACCAAGCTGCTTGTCTTTCTAAAATAGATTTTGCATCATCATCTAAACTTGTTGAATTTGTAGCAAAAAATACTCTATCCCCTACATTAACAGTAAAATCTTGTGATGATCCGGGTATAGTATTTGAAATAATGTCAGCTTCATTATCTGTACCTCCTCCGAATAAGAATTGCTCAACTTTTTGTCGAGAAGAGCCACATCCAGTAAGGATAAAAATTAATAAAAAAGTTATAGAAAAATTTAGTACTTTTTTATATACCATGGTTAATTTTCCTTTTTTAAATAGAAATAATAGTTAACTTATCACATAAATATTAACAAAATATGTAATGTTTTTTTACTTTTGAATAAACTAATCAATGCAATAAAGCTGACCAAGAGGGATCTGAAGCAAATCCTGGTGTATCAATAAGCCTTTCATTGTACCCTGTTACGTCTACTGAGTATATCATCGCTCCGCCTTTTTCTCCTGGCGACTCCCTGAAAAACATCAAAACTCTTCCATTAGGCGCCCAAGTGGGCCCTTCATTATGGAATCCGTCGGTTATAATTCTCTCGCCGCTTCCATCTGCAAACATAACCCCTATCATAAATCTGCCCTTAGAAATTTTTGTAAATGCAATATAATCACCCCGTGGTGACCAAACCGGTGTTGAGTAACTTCCCTTTCCATAACTAATTCTTCTAACATTTTTCCCATTTGAGTCCATCACATATAGTTGCTGTGTGCCGGATTTATCTGACTCAAAGACTAAATTCTTTCCATCGGGTGAATAACTTGGTGCAGTGTTAATATCTGGGGTATTCGTCAACCTCTTTTTCTTAAAGTCGCTTAAATTCATTTCGTATATATTTGATCCAACACCTTCTTGCAAACTCATAATAATTTTCATGCCATCAGGTGAAAAACGCGGAGCAAAAGTCATTCCAGGAAATGCCCCTACTACATAAGTCTGATCCGAGTCAACATTGTAGATATATACCTGTGGCTGCCCATTTCTATATGATAAATAAACTAGATCTTCCGAGTTTGGACTAAACCTTGGTGTTAAAACTAAGTCTTTTCCTGTTGTTAATAATCTAGGCCGATATCCATCTTGATCCATTATTGCAAGTCTTTTAATTCTATTTATTTTTGAACCACTTTCTGCAATAAAGGCAACTTTAGTATCAAAATAACCACTTTCACCTGTTAATCTTGCATAAATAGCATCGGCAACAACATGAGACACACTCCTCCATTTACTATTTGATGTTGAAAGTTCTTGTTCAATGAGTGCTTTTTCTGCAACTACATCCCATAACTTATAATGTATTTTAAACATATCATTTTCTTTTTGATAAATCTGTGCGGTAAGTAATGATTCAGTGTTAATTACTCTCCATGAATTAAAATTTGGTTTCGTATCAAGGGATACTAATTCCTCAAGAAAAGCCTTTGGGTTTATGGGATAGAATAACCCAGACCCAGCTAGATCACTTGCGATTACTTTCGATATATTTATTCCAAGATCACTATCTCCATTCTGAGAATTACTAACAAAAGAGATTGCTATCGGCAAAGGTTTTATATTACCCTCTGTGACATCAATTTCTAGTGCTGCGAAAGTTTCATTTGTTTGAAATGAGAATAAGATTAAAATTAAAAATAAATAGTTTCTAATAGAAATTTCCATATTACCCACCTAACATATTTCTTGGATCAAAAGTAAATTTGATTTCTTTCCACGCATTATATTTTTCAACGGGAAGTTCATAAGGCTGACATTGTTTTATAGCTCTTATGGCAGACTCAATTGCAATTTTATTTATTGTGTTCTCTCTTGTTTCAGGAATTGCACTAATTATTGACCCATCACGATTCAGATTAATAAGCACTTTAACCTTTTGATCACTTGCACCCCGAACCCCTCGTGGTGGATTCCAACACATCTCCACTTGCCTTTTCATATTTGAAATTTCTCCAATTGTGATTGAGTTATTCTTAACCGGCGGGACTTCCTTTTCAAATTGATTTTCTATAACTTCTCCAACTTCTTTATTGTCCGGAAATTTATCGAGCAGTGCTGTTACTCTTTTTGTCTCTTCCTTATTTTCATTATAATCTAAATTAGTTAATAATTTATCATTAATTTTATTTAACTTTGGTTTGTCTGTTGGAACGGAAAAAACTTCTTTCGGCTCTTTATCTACTTTTTCCTCATTATCTATCTTAGCATCAAGTGCAACTTCTTCTTCCAAGTCAGTTACATCCATATTGTTTGAATTCTCGCTACGCATTGATGGCTTAATATTAGGTGTTGAGCTATATTTTTTCGTATTTACTTCAGATATTTCTTTTTTTTTGTTTTTCTCTTCTGCTTCATCCTCAAATGAAGTTGAACTGACCAATTCAATTTCAATGGCTTTAATTATTTCATCATCATATTTATCAAAAGTTGGTAAACCAGTTACGATGAGAATGATAAAAATTACATGAACGATGAATGATATGGATACAGGATTTGATATCATTTTAAGTTTCTATGTCTGTTACTAATCCTATAGATGTGTAGCCAGCAGAATTGATTTTTGCCATTACTCTCATTAAAATTTCATAATTGATATTTTTATCTCCATTAATATATATCTTCTTATCAAACTTATCCTTTCCAATTGCCGTTAACTTGACAGCAAGCTCTTCGAAATCCACCTTCAATTCTTGGATATAAATATTATTTTTATTATCTATTGTAATTGTCAAAGGTTCGACATCATCTGTCATTTGTTTTGCTGAAGTTTTAGGTAACTCAATAGGAACTCCCACAGTTAGTAATGGAGCCGTTACCATAAATATAACTAATAGGACCAACATAACATCTACAAATGGTGTAACATTTATATCAGATATTGGTCTATTTTTTCTTGTTCGTCTTCTATTATTGGGAAGTGAATTAATATTTGTAGCCATGACGCTTAATTACACATTTTAAAAATTTTCATCTTCATCATTAGTGTGATACTCGGAGTCATCCTCTACCATCTGTGCATCTATTTGACGGCTGAAGTAATTTATAAACTCGTCACTGAAGTTTTCTAAGTTCGATGTAACTCTTGATATATCACTTGAGATTTTATTATAAAACATAACTGCAGGTATTGCAGCAACCAAGCCAATTGCAGTTGCTAATAATGCTTCAGCTATACCTGGAGCTACCACGGTAAGGTTAGTACTTTTTGATCCAGCTATTGCTGAAAAACTATTCATTATTCCCCAAACAGTTCCAAATAGTCCAATGAAAGGAGCCGTTGAACCAACAGATGCCAAGACAAGTAATTTCTTCTCCAACTTATCGAGTTCAATATTCATTTGAACATTCATAGTCTTTTCAATACGACTTTTAACACCATCTATTGACATGTTCTTATTAATTTTAAATGTTGTATTCCACTCTTTTATCCCTGCATTAAAGATTTTTGCCATTGGATTATTTCTGGGGTTTCTATATGTAGCATCAATATCGTTTATATTACTACTCCAAAAATCTCGGTAAAACCTTATTGCATTTTTATTAACTAATTTGATGACCACCAACTTCTCTATAATAATAGCCCATGAAAAAATAGATGCTAGTAGCAGACCAAGTATCACGGTTTTAACAACAATATCTGCCTGAAAGAACAGACCCATTAGGCTATAATTAGCCTCAAATGAGGATAAATTCTCATTCAACATAATTGCTTCATCCATTATTTTTTTCCAAATTGGTTTTAAATAAACAAAATTTAATATTCATAGTGAAATAATATTATTAATTATGAATTAATATCAAAGGTTAGATTATAATTATGACCAAATTTTGTCATTATCTACTTTTCTATCATTCTTTTTTTTAAATCTTCAAATGATTTCTTCGCAAGAGTTCTCCCCCTCGGGGTTCTATTTATGAGACCCTTTTGAATCAAATATGGTTCCACAACATCTTCTATCACATCTTTTGCTTCACCCATTGATGCTGCAATTGCATTTATTCCAGCAGGCCCTCCATCATAATTTTCTATGATACAATTTAAATATCTATAATCTAATGCGTTCAGTCCGATTTCATCCACCTCTAGCTCTTTTAATGAATTTTTTGTCTGGCTAATATTTATACCTTTTTCCTTATTATAAATTGAGTAATCATGTACTCTTCGCAATAGTCGATTTGCGATCCTAGGAGTGCCTCTAGACCTTGCTGCAATCTCCATTGAAGACGTGTCATCTATATCAATACCAAACTCCTCGGCAGCTTTCTTTACTACTTCGTTTAAATCATCAGTTCTATAAAAATCTAGGCTAATTGGAATACCGAACCTCTCACGTAGAGGATTTGAAATTAAACCTAATCTTGTTGTAGCACCGATCAAGGTAAATGGAGCTAATTCTATGCGTACAGATTTTGCAGCTGGACCTTCTCCTATTAATATATCGAGAACAAAATCTTCCATTGCTGCATAGAGAACCTCTTCTACGTTACTATTTAATCTGTGAATTTCATCAATAAATAAAACGTCATTTTCATCGATATTACTAATAATTGCCGCCAAATCTCCTGCTTTTGTAATTAGCGGTCCGGATGTAACTCTGATATTGACACCTAATTCATTTGCGATAATATTGGCGAGTGTTGTCTTTCCGAGGCCAGGAGGCCCAGCTAAAAGAACATGATCAAGACTAGCTTGTCTTTTTAGAGAGGACTCAATAAAAACCTTTAAATTTTTTCGAATTAAATTTTGGCCAATAAATTGATCTAAACACTTGGGTCTAAACATTCTTTTTTCATTACTCATTTATTTGACCTCTTAAGTGCAAGTTTTATCAATTCTTCAATTTCTGTTTTCTCATCGATATTATCCTTTATTTGGTCTATTAGATTCAGTGCTTCAGTTCTTGAATAGCCTAAATTTGTAAGAGCCGAAATTATATTATTTCTTTTCGCGGATAAGATCTCGTTGAATGAGTCTATTTGTTTACTATATTTATCTTTTAATTCTACAATTATTCTTTTTGCGACTTTTGTTCCAACGCCAGGTATTGCACAAATAGATTTTTCATCAGCATTACCAATAAAGCTCTCAAGCTCCTTAATTGAATAAAACCCTAATATTGTCATTGCTAATTTAGACCCCACACTCTGAACAGTTTGTAATGTTCTAAATATTTGTCTTTCTTCGATGGATAAAAATCCATATAAGTTTATAGTTTCATCTCTAAAAATTGTATCCACATAGACGATTATTGATTGTTTTTCCTCGAGTAACTTGATTGATCGCTCTGGACACAAAACTTCATAGCCTATGCCATTAATATCAATAATTAGCCTATTACCAATAATTTGATCTATAGATCCTTTTAATTTACCAATCATGATAAAAACTCTGCAATTTTATTATGCTTCTGATATGCATGAGTTATTGCTATCGCTAAAGCATCGGATACATCAGAAGTACCTTCTATTTTTTTCGATAATAGCATCATGACCATCGTTGCAATTTGATCCTTATCGGCATGCCCTCGACCAACAATAGATTTCTTTATTTGATTAGGTGCATACTCAAAGCATGTAAGCTTTTTTTTTGCAAGGGCAAGTAGTATCACGCCTCTCGCATGCCCAAGCTTTAGACTTGAATTTGGATTTTTATTGACAAAAGTCTTCTCAATTGAAGCTTCATCAGGCATATGCTTCGATAAAATTAATATTAGTGCCTCGTATATATTTAATAATCTAACTGCAATATCATCACTGGTTTTAATCTTGATAAGTCCGTGATCAATATGCCGAATTACATTTCCTTCAACTTCAATTAAACCCCATCCAGTATTTATTAAACCCGGATCTATACCAATAATTTTTTTTAAAGTTTGCACATTATACTTTCAAATTAATCTAAATAATTTTCAGGAAAGTCGAAATTGAAATATATATCCTGAACGTCATCATTATCATCCAGCATTTCTAATAATCTATCTAGCTTAATAAAAGTATCATTATCAATTTCGATATTATTATCTGGCTTCCAAATAATTTTCATTAATTTTGCTTCCCCAAATTTCTGCTCTAAGATATCACCTAGTGTATGTAATTGAGTTGGAGCACAATATATCTCATATGACTCATCCGAAGTTTGACAATCCTCCGCTCCTTGCTCAATTGATAAGTCAATAATCTCATCTTCATCATGTTCTGATTTATCAAATTCTATTATACCTATTCTTTGAAACAAGAATGAAACTGATCCAGTTTCTGCAAGATTTCCTCCACATTTTGTAAAAATTGCTCTTATATCACCAGCTGTCCTATTTCTATTGTCAGTAAGAGTTTCAATTACAAAACCTACACCCCCGGGACCGAAACCTTCATACCTTACCTCTTCAAAATTTGCACCACCAACATCCTGACTCTTTTTTATAGCCCTCTCAATGTTATCCTTTGGCATATTTTGAACACGAGCTGCTTGAATAGCTGACCTTAACCTAGGGTTCATTGAAGGATCTGGTAGACCTAATTTTGCAGCAACGGTGATTTCTTTTGCTAGTTTTGAAAAAAGTTTTGCTCTTTTCTTATCTTGAGCACCCTTTCTATATTGGATATTTTTAAATTTTGAATGCCCTGCCATTATTAGATTCCGTATGTAATTATATTTTTATCTTAATCTATTAGAAGTTAATTAAAAGTTCAAAAAATATAAAGAATTAAATTCTAGAATTCTGGATAATCCTGAGCAAGTAGACCACCAATTTTAATAGGACATAATTTTGTTACGAGACCAAGGTCGTTTATTTCGAATAATATACCTGATAAAGTTCCATCACCATTTGCAGGAATAAATCTTCCGCTGGGCATTGAAGATATAAACTTATCTATTGGATTCTTTTTATTAAATCCAAGTATCGAGTCATAATCTCCACTCATTCCAACATCAGATATATACCCGGTTCCTTTTTCAAGTATTCTACTATCTGATGTCGGAACATGCGTATGCGTTCCAATGACCATGCTTACTCTTCCATCAAGATAATAGCCCATTGCGAGCTTCTCTGACGTCGCTTCTGCGTGCATGTCAACGATGATTGCATCGACTGAGTTCTGAAGACTTGTCTCTTCAATAATATCATCGACAGCTTTAAATGGATCATCAAGAGGATTCATAAATACTCTCCCCATTAAATTTATGACAAGCACTTGTTTACCGTCCCTTGTTTTATAGACAAATGATCCCCTTCCGGGGGATCCAATTGGATAGTTTGCAGGGCGAAGTAATCTATCTTCTCTTTCAATATATATAAGAGTCTCTCTCTGATCCCAAATATGATTTCCTGAGGTCACGACATCTATCCCAGCATCAATCAAAGAATGAAAAATTTTCTCTGTTATTCCAAAACCTGACGCAGAATTCTCACCATTTGCAATTACAAAATCTAGATCATATGTGCTGATAATTTTTTGGAGATTCTCTTGAACTACCTTCCGGCCAGATTGACCAACAATATCCCCAATAAAAAGTGCTCTCATATATCTTCTCTCAATATTTAATATTAATCAATAATATATTTTTTGCCCAAATCAATTACAAAATCAACTTTTTGGTCATGTTTTTCATGATAAATATTATTCTTTATATTCGCTGGATAACAAACTCCTATAAATTTTGTTGAAAAATTTTTACGATAATAATCAATTGTTGCGTCATAAAAACCACCACCATAACCAAGCCTATATTTATTTTTATCATATAGAAGAGCCGGTACATAAACATAATCAGGTATGAGCAATTGACCCTCGATAGGCTCCGGAATTGCATATATGTTTTGCGTTAGAATTGCTTTATTTATATCCCAATCACGAAACTCTAATATTTTACTGTCTGTTATACAGGGAAGTAAAATTTTGTGTCCGACAATGGATAGATGCTTCATTAAGGGCATAATATCTAGTTCAGTTTTGATTGGATAATAACCGGCTATAATAGCACCATCACTTAAATAATGATGACTAATATTTACCAACTTAGTTGCAAACTTATCTCTCTTGTATTTTGAAGTTAATTCTCTTTCCTGAATTGCAGTTTTTCGGAGAGATTTTTTTTTATCTGATATATTTTGCAAATTCATACCCATAATTAATTGCCACACGGCCGTGGATTTTGCAATCCTCGGCTCCTAATATTTAGGTGGGTGCCAAATGATGAAGACCACGGTCTAAAACAGCGTCAGCTCCCTATTGAATTGCTATGGCGCCAGGAATAGTTATCTCACGAACCGCGTAGCAAATAGTAGTATAACACTATATAAAGAAAAATTAAATTTGAAATTATGCTAAATGGATAGAGATTTACTAATCTCATTTAATTTATTAGTTAACAATTCAATATCATTAAGTAATAATTCCTCAAGGGAGTGTGTATCTGTTTTATATCTATCATTATTTGATTGGAGAACTTTTATTTCGTTCTGAATCTCTTCAATTTGAGTAATTGCATCTGATAATTTATCTGCTATCAATAACCCGGTCATAACGTAGATTCTTGCATCACCAATATGACCAAACCTACCTTGCAACTGATCCACATGCCTAGAAAAAAATGAAGCTAGCTCTTTTAGCCGAGCTTCCTCTCCATCTTCACATGCAATTTGAAAGGTACGATTATTGATATTTACTGTAACTTTACCCATTATAAATCCTTGGGTTTGATTGTGAAATTATGATATTTTTTCTAAAAATTGATTATAAGTAGAAATCATTCCAGAAATTTTAGATTGTACTTGCCTGTTTGCATTTTCAAGTTTTGAATTTTTTTCCTTTAGAATCTGAATTTTTTTAAAAAGTTCTTCTTTTTCTCTTGCTAATTCGAGCATATCCTCTTTACTGTGACTGGAACCTAATTGTTTATTTTGTTGATAGAGATTATTAATAGCAGAATGCAAGTCCATCATTGCTTTCCCTAATCTTGGATTAACGTCATCTAGATTTTGAATGTGAACATCTTGTTCTGTTTTTAAATTCTGCCCGCTCATATCTTATCTCTAAATTAGATTGTGCTATTAGAATGTTTAATAGCGGAATATTATGTATCTTTAAAATATAATAGAAATGAGTAGTAAAAAGCAATAAAAAAAATTTAGATTTTGAACTAAAGCCTTGTCTTTTAATTATATTTTATACAAGAAATAAGCCAGTCTGTGCAAATATTGTTTGATAATATTCTAGATTGAATTATAAAAAATATAGCAATAATTCTAAATAACAATCAAAAGTCGTATGCTTAAACAAGTTACTTACCAAGATATGTCTAATGCAATTCGTGCTTTATCAATGGATGCTGTTGAAGCAGCAAACAGCGGTCACCCTGGTTTACCACTCGGTATGGCTGACGTTGCAACTGTTCTATTTACAAAATTCCTAAAATTTGACTCTAGCGATCCACAATGGCCAGATAGGGATAGATTTGTGTTATCCGGAGGCCACGGTTCAATGCTTCTCTATTCCTTGCTATATCTTTTAGGTTACAAAGATATGACCCTTGATGAAATTAAAAGTTTTAGACAATTAGGATCAAAAACAGCGGGCCACCCTGAATATGGTCATGTAGATGGTATCGAAACAACTACAGGACCACTTGGTCAAGGGTTAGCAAATGCTGTAGGAATGGCACTGGCTGAGAAACTACTTTCCGAAAAATTTAATAATGTTGTTGACCACAAAACATATGTTATGGCAGGTGATGGCGATCTTATGGAAGGTATATCTCAAGAAGCTATAACACTAGCCGGTCACCTGAAACTAAATAAATTAGTACTTTTATTTGATGATAACAATATTTCAATAGATGGGCCAACCTCGAAAACAGACTCTACAGATCAGTCAAAGAGATTTATGGCCTCAGGCTGGAATGTTATTAAAATCGATGGCCATGATGAAAGGCAGATAACAAATGCCCTCGAAGCTGCAAATAATTCTAAACTGCCAACTTTAATTTGCTGTAAAACTATTATTGGATTTGGTTCTCCAAATAAACAAGGTACTTCTGGAGTCCATGGAGCACCACTTGGCAAAAATGAGTATGAGTTAACTAGAGTCAACCTAGAGATTGACTATGCTTCATTTCAAGTTCCCTCTCCAATTATTGATAAGTGGCGAGAGGCTGGAATAAGAGGTTTAAGTAAGAGAAAAGAATGGTTACGAAAGTTTGATTCTTTATCAAAAAATGAGAAAAATTTATTCAATCAACACACAAATAAAAATATTAATAGTTCAGTTTACGAAGATTTATATAAACTCAAAGTAAAATATATTATGAGCCCACAGGATATTGCAACAAGAAAATCATCTGAGATCACCCTTGAGGTCATTAATGATAGTTGCGAAATTACTTTAGGTGGTTCTGCAGACCTCACAGGATCAAATAATACAAAAACAGATAATATCAAATCAATAGATATAACTGATTTCGGTGGAAGATATATTCATTATGGGATAAGAGAGCATGCGATGGGTGCAATTATGAATGGTATATCACTCCATGGAGGTTTTATTCCTTACGGAGGAACATTCCTTATATTTTCAGATTATTGCAGACCCTCAATAAGACTTGCTGCCCTCATGCAACAACAGGTAATATACGTTTTAACACATGACTCAATTGGACTCGGTGAAGACGGACCAACGCATCAACCTGTTGAACACCTTGCAAGCTTGAGAGCAATACCAAATGCATATGTATACAGACCCGCGAGTGTAATTGAAACAATAGAGTGCTGGGAACTGATACTCAAAAATAAATCTAGTCCAGGTCTTATCGCACTTTCTCGACAAAATTTAAAAGAATTTAGGGTAGATGATATAAATTCTGCGAAAACAAATATGTGCGATAAAGGAATATATCCAATAATGAGTAATGCTGAAAGACCTGATTATTCTATATTTGCCTCTGGATCTGAAGTTGAAATTGCAATTGATGTCTATCAAGAATTGCTGGGTCTTAAAAAAACTGTTTGTGTTTATTCGGTGCCCTGCTTAGATTTATTTTATGAGCAAACACAAACTTTTAAGAATGAAGTAATAAACAAGTCCAAAACTAATATTGTAATAGAAGCTGGGATATCTCAGGGATGGGATAGGATAATTAAGGATGATGGCATATTTATCGGTATGTCTTCTTTTGGAGCAAGTGGACCATATAAGAGCCTTTACAAAAAATTTAATATAACTAAAGATTATATTATACAAAAAATAAATGATTCTAATTAATTGGTGGATGTGATGGCCGCAAAAATTGCTATAAATGGATTTGGTAGAATTGGTAGAAATATTCTACGAGCGCTCATTGAAGATAGAATAGATGGCTTGGATGTCATAGCAATAAATGACTCTGGCTCGATTGAAACAAATGTTCATTTGCTAAAATATGACTCCGTTCATGGAAAATTTCCTGAAAAGATTGATATATTAGATAAAGATACGATCTCTATAAATGGCAAGCATATCAAGAAGATATCAAATAAAAATCTGGAAACGCTCTCTTGGAAGGATATAGATATCGTTCTAGAGTGTACTGGTAAGTTTAATGACGGTAATTTAGCTATCCAACATATAAAATCTGGTGCAAAAAAAGTTCTAATTTCAGCCCCTGCAAAAAATGCAGATATTACATCTGTTTTTGGAGTAAATCACAAGAATATAGATAAAAATCACAATATAATATCGAATGCATCTTGTACAACAAATGCTCTTGCTCCAATAGCTATGATTTTGAATAATTCAGTTGGTATTGAAAGTGCTTTCATGACAACAATACATTCATATACAGGTGACCAACCAACTTTAGATCGAAACCACAGAGACTTGTATAGATCAAGGTCAGCAGCACAATCAATTATACCGACCTCCACTGGAGCTGCGAAGGCCGTCAGTGATGTTATTCCTGAGTTAAAAGGAAAGATTGACGGAGTAGCGATGCGCGTGCCAACTCCAAATGTTTCTGTAATTGACCTAAAATTTACTTCGTCCAAAAACACATCAGTAGAAGAAATAAATCAAATATTCATAGACGCCTCAGAAGCGGGCTTAAAGAATATAATTAACATAACTGAAGATAAACTAGTTTCTATTGATTTAAACCACGACAAACACTCCGCAATTATAGCGATTGACCAAACAAAAGTTCTTAATAAAAGATTTATTCGAATAATGGCTTGGTATGATAATGAGTGGGGCTTTTCGCATCGGATGTGTAATATGGCGGTGCACATTGGAAAGTTATTATAGTCAAGGACCTGTTTTATGACAAAGATCAGGAACTTTATGGATCAAGACCTTAGTAATAAGGTTGTTTTATTAAGAACTGATTTTAATGTCCCGACTCAGAATAATAAGATCGTAGACTTTACCCGAATTAATGAATCTATCCCGACAATAAAAGCCCTAATTGAAAAAAAAGCAACAATTTTGATTGTAACTCACAGAGGCAGGCCAAATGGGAAAATTGATACAAAATTATCTATGGCTCCTATCGCAATTGAAGTTGAAAAAATTCTCAAGAAGCCCATCGAGTTCATCGATAAAATTGGCCAAAAGGTAAAAAATAATCCAAAAAAAATCTTTATGCTCGAGAATATTAGATTTCATGAAGAAGAAGAAAAAAATGAACTAAATTTTGCTAAAGAATTAAGTAAAATGGCAGATATATATATTAATGATGCTTTTTCAGTATCACACAGAGCCCATTCATCTTTGTGTGGAATACCAAAATTTTTACCAAGTTATTTTGGTTTGTGTATGTCAAAGGAAATCGAATCTCTTCAGAACTCACTTAGTACCCCTCAAAAACCCTTGCTTGCAATAATTGGGGGTTCCAAGATACTTACAAAAATTGATATTCTAAAGAATCTAAATAAAAAAGTCGATACAATGATAATTGGTGGTGCAATGGCTAATACATTTCTCCTTGCCAAGGGTATTAGTATTGGTTCATCCCTATTTGAAAGTCAGTGTATCGATATTGCCCAAGATATTATCAATGATGCCAAAGAAAAGAACGTTAATTTGATAATTCCTGTAGATGGGAAAGTGGCAAAGTCTTTGTCTATGAATGCATTTGCCAAAAATAAAAATATTGAGGATATCGAACCCGATGATATGATTCTTGACCTTGGGGCAGAATCTATTAAAATTATTATAGGTGAATTAAAAAAAGCAGAAACAGTAATCTGGAATGGTCCTCTTGGTGCAATAGAATACAAGCCATTTGATCAAGCTACAATTACTATAGCAAAAGAACTTGCAAGAAATTGCAAGCAAAAAAATATTAAGGTAGTTGCGGGTGGTGGCGATACCATTTACGGTATTAATTTATCAAAATGTGTAAAAGATTTTACACATGTTTCAACTGCAGGTGGAGCCTTTTTGGAGTGGCTTGAAGGTAAGACTCTTCCTGGTGTAAGCGCCATACTCGATAAATAATAAAAGGTTAAGTCATGATAGATAATATACAAAATATAGCAAAGAAGCTAGTAATTGATGGAAAAGGGATACTAGCTGCCGATGAGAGCACAGCAACTATAAAAAAAAGATTTGATCAAATAGATACAGAAAGTAATGCAGAAACTCGAAGAGATTATCGTGAAATGCTATTTAGTACAAAAGAAGCAATGGAAAAGAATATTTCAGGCGTGATACTATATGATGAAACAATAAAACAAAAATGTAGAGATGGCAGAAGTATAACAGATCTTTTAAGGGAAACAGATACCTTGATTGGTATCAAAGTTGATACGGGTGTAAAAAAACTTGCAAAATTCGGTAATGAAACAATTACTGAAGGTCTTGATGGCTTGAGAGAAAGGCTAGATGAATATTCTTCTATTGGTGCCTCATTTGCGAAATGGAGAGCTGTAATAAACATAATTGAGGATGCCCCTTCAGATTATGCGATAAGTACAAATAGCCAAGCTCTTGCTCGCTATTCGGCCTTGTGCCAAGAAAGCGGACTGGTTCCCATTGTTGAACCAGAAGTGTTAATGGATGGAGAAAACGCAAAGCATACTATTGACGAATGCAAGTTAGTAACATCGAAAATATTGCAAAGTGTTTTTGAAGAGCTCTCTTCTGCAAAAGTTGATCTAGATGGGATAATTTTAAAACCTAATATGGTGATTCAAGGTAAAAACTGTGATAAGAAAGCGACACCAATGGAAGTGGCAAAACATACACTAGATTGTTTGGAACAGAATGTTCCGACCTCAGTTGCTGGTATATGTTTTCTATCAGGAGGACAAACTGATTTGCAAGCTACAGAGCATCTTTCTATCATGAATAGTCTAAAAGAAATAAATCATACTCTAACCTTCTCATATGGTCGTGCGCTGCAGCAAAGCGCTCTAATTGCTTGGGGTGGAAAAGATGAAAACATTAAAGATGCACAAAATGCATTTGCGCATAGAGCACACATGAATGGATTGGCATCCACTGGTCAATGGTCAATTGAACTTGATCAATAAAAAATAAGAAATAATAATTATGTGTAAATCTATAAAAGTATTAATTATTATAGCATTATTCTTTCTACAAAATCACAGCTTAGCTTCTGCAAGCATTGATGATGATCAATTTAGAACACTCCTAATAGATAATAATATTGAAGAAGCAATAGAGCTCTATAAGAATTCAGAAAACAATAAATGGTCTTTTTGGATTGCACAGAAATATCTGAGCCTCACTGATATAGAATCTGCGATTGAATGGTATACCATATCATCTGATGATGGAAATATTTTTTCAATGTTTCAAATGGCTGAAGTTCTGCACCATCTAACTCCTGATCAAAATAAATCGCTGGAACTATTTTATCAAATTGAGAACAGTGATAATGATTTTCTTTCTTCCTACTCAAAATTTTATATTTCTCGATTCCACCGATATGGTTGGGGTATAATTGCCGATCAAAATAGAGCATTTGAATATATAAAAGAAGCAAGTAGCATGGATCTAATTCTAGCTAAATTTGAGCTTATAGATTATTACCTAAATGGTATTGGAACGAAAATCGATAATAATAAAGCAGCAAGAATGATGTTTGAATTTGCAGATGATGGCTACACAGAGGCTGAGCATGATTATGCAATAATGATACTAAATGAAATTGGGATAAAAAAAGATGAGGAGACTGCTTTACTCTGGCTCGAAAGATCTGCTCAAAAAGCTTATCCCCCTGCGTTGCAAAAGCTATCAAGTATGTATTTTTATGGTGAAGGCGTTTCAAAAGATGATGTAAAAGCCTATGAATATTATCTCCTAGCAAAACAACTTGGAGTTTCAGATATAGAACTCGATATGAATATGAATGTAATTTCTCCTGAAAAAAAAGAAATCGCTGTCGAAAACTATTCAAATTTTCGGCCCAGAGTGAATAAAAATAGTATAACCTATTTACGACTACCGGAATTTATGAAATAAAACTGTTTCTATTTTATGTAAATTTTATATAAGTTGTTTGAGTAAAAATTTGATATGGTGAACACATGAAAATAAATGGAAATCAAATAAAAATTGGAAATATTCTCGAACACAAGGGATCCCTCTGGGTTGTTACAAAAGCACAGGCAGTAAAACCGGGTAAAGGTGGAGCTTTTAATCAGGTAGAATTAAAATCTGTCATAGATACAACTAAATTAAATGAGAGATTTCGAGCTGATGAAATAGTCGAAAAAGCGCGTATAGATACAGAAGATTTTCAGTATCTATACTCAAATGATAGTGAATTAATATTTATGAATAATCAAACATTTGAGCAAATAAGCTTGGAGCAAAAATTAATTGAAGAAAAAAGATTACTTCTAAAAGAGGGTATGGTAGTTCAAATTGAATTACATGAGGGAAAACCAGTTGGAGTTATATTTCCTGAAACAGTAACTTTAAGAGTAATTGATACTGAACCTGCTATCAAAGGTCAAACTGCAGCATCGTCTTCTAAACCAGCGATCTTAGAAAATGATATGAGAGTGATGGTTCCTCCATTCATAAACAATGGTGAGGCAATAATCGTTGATACAAATGAGTTATCTTATATTAAACGTGCTGAATAAATAAAATGAGGCGTTCACCTAATACAAATATACTTTTTACCTTAGTTAGAAATGTTGCGCGAGTATATATTAGAGATTTTGGTGAACTTCAAAACCTCCAAAATACTAATAGATCAGTTCATGATTTTGTTCAAAAAAGTAAAAAACGTGTAGAGTCATTGATCTTAGAAGAGCTATTGGAAAAATATTCTAATCAAAATTATGAATTTTTTTCTATTAATGATGAGCAAAAAATAAACCAAAAAGATATTGATGATAGTGAAAATTGTTTTATCATAAATGCTTTGGATGGCGAGTTGAACTACAAACGAACTATTCCACTCTTTTGCATTAGTATTGCCCATAAGAGAAATGGTATTATAGAGAATAGTATCGTTTACAATCCAATTACTGACGACATATTTATAGGTGAGAATGGAATTGGTGCGACTCACAATAATATTAAAATGCAAGTTTCAAGTGAACAAAAGATAGAATATTGCCTGTTTGGCATTGATAATATCTATGAATTTTATGAAAACTTTAATAATAATAATTTAAATAAATTATTATTAGCCTCAACTGGTATACGATCATTTGGTGTAGTTTCTCTCAGCATCTGTATGATTGGATCTGGTAAACTGAATGTGTTTATAAATAGGCTTATTCAACCACACGAGATGGATGCTTCGTTATTAATATTAAAAGAAGCGGGAGGTAAATATAATTACCTTAAGAACCCTGAAGTTGCCAAACCAAATTATTTTATTGTATCAAATGAAAAAATATACGACAATTTATCCAATATACTGATCTAAATCATAAAATTAGTGGACAAATATTTATGACAGACACTCCAATTACCAAGAACTTCACACATCCCAGAATATATCTTTTTAGAATGTTTCTTTTCTTAATAATAATTGGATTATTCATATTTATTATACAAGAAAATCTTATTAAGGCGTTTCTTGCAAACCCAATAATAAATAGCATAATTGCTTTTGTTTTAATCTTTGGGATAGTCTATATAATGCTTTTGACTATTAGGTTGTTTCGTGAAGTCAGGTGGGTAAATAATTTTCAAAATGGTGATTATCATGCCGATATTGGAGCACCTCCATCACTCTTGGCTCCTATGGCAACTATGATGCTTGATCATAAATATGAAATAACTCTCTCCGCAACCTCAATGAGATCCATCCTTGATTCAATATCTTTCAGGTTTGATGAGGCGAGAGAATATTCGAGATATATGATTGGATTATTAATATTTTTAGGATTATTAGGTACTTTTTGGGGGCTTCTTTTAACAGTTGACTCCATTGGCCAAACAATTGGTTCACTGTCAATTGGCTCAGGTGAGGCAGGTGAAATGTTTGAGGAACTAAAATCTGGATTAGAGTCCCCACTATCGGGAATGGCCATTGCTTTCTCATCATCACTATTTGGATTATCTGGATCATTAATCCTCGGTTTTTTTGATTTAATATATAATCAAGCTCAAAATAGATTTTATAATGAATTAGAAGAATGGTTATCTACGGTTACTGAAATTAATGATGATAGGACAGATAATAAAATAAATTTTTATCTCAATAAAAATATAAAAGATATGAGTAATATCCTACTGGATTTAAGTAGTACAATAAAAAATAATTCAAAAAGTGCTTCACCTGACAATACAGATAAGCTAGTGAAAGTAATGGAAGACCAGCAAAAGTCACTATACGAACAAATCAAAGTGCAAAATAAACTTATCGAAGAAATTAAAAATAGTAATAATAATTAAAAAATTTAACTCAAAGAATTGAGATAAATAATGCCAAGAAATAGCCGCGGAAACAATAATACAAATTCAGCTAATTATTGGCCTGGTTTTGTAGATGTTATGGCAACTTTATTGCTGGTTATAATTTTTATACTCACTGTTTTTATTCTCTCACAATTTTATTTATCAACCGAAATATCTAGTAAAGATGACGAGCTACAAGATCTTAATACAGAACTTACAGATAAAGATAATACCCTTGCGGATTTAACAAATCAACTTATGGAACTGACAAATATGCTCGCTCTTGAAGAAGCTAAAAATCAAGATCTAACATTTAATATTCAAACATTGGAAACCGAAGTAAATAATATAAGTCTACTAAATCGAACTATAATGGGTGAGCTTGAAGCAGCGAAGAGTGATATTGTTATTTTAAGAGATGAAATTGATAATAAAAATATAGAATTTTCAGAAGCTCAAGATAATATTATATTGCTAGAAGGGGAAGTCAATATACTGCAAAACAGGGTAGTTGAGTCTGAAGAAATATATGATCAAAAAAGAGATGAGCTCGCAAAAAAAAGAGCTGAAATGATCAAGCTCATAGCAGAAAATAATAGAATTAAAAAAATATTAAATATAAAAAATATAGAAATTAATACAAAGAAAGTTTTGATAGATAATAAAAATGAAAAAATTGTCGTTCTTGAGGATGAAACTCTGGAGTTAAAAGATAACCTCTCACAGAATGAACTTACAATTCTTGACCTAAGAAATATTGAGTCTGAAAATAATCAAGATAATTTGTTCAATATTGAAAGTATTAATTCTCTTGAAAAAATAAATAATCAAAATAATCAAACTATAATAGATTTGAGAGCTGAGTCAGAAGAACAGCAACAAATAATCCTTGATCTGCGCAGGAAAGAACAAATACTTAGGTCTGGTCTAACATCAACAGCAAATGAAAATATAAAACAACAAGATCAAGTGAAAATTTTAAATCTTCAGCTTGAGGAATTAAAAAAACAACTTGCATCCATTTCAACTCTCTTAGATGAGTCAGAAAAAAGAGATCTTGAGCAAAAGGCAAGGATTGCAGATTTGGGCAGTCGATTAAATACAGCCCTTGCACAAAGAGTTAAGGAGTTATCAGAATATCGATCTGAATTTTTTGGAAAATTAAGGGAGGTTATTGGAAGTCGAGAAGATATCAAAATAATAGGTGATAGATTTGTATTTCAATCAGAAGTGTTGTTTGAAAGCGGTGAAGCAAATATTGGCATTGAAGGGCAGAGGCAGCTTGCGAAACTATCAGTTGCAATACAAGATTTGATAGATCAAATCCCCACTGAAATTAATTGGATACTAAGGATAGACGGTCATACAGACACAATTCCGATTAGAAACTCCCGTTTCCAATCAAACTGGGAGCTTTCAGCTGCACGTGCAATTTCAGTTGTCGAATTTCTCACAAGAACTGGTATACCAGCAAATAGACTTGCAGCAACCGGAAGAGGTGAATTTATGCCACTTGATACCGAAAAGAGTGAAGAAGCTTACAAAAAAAATAGAAGAATAGAGATAAAACTCACAGAAAGTTAGTGATTTACTGGCTTAGAATTTAAGGGTTGAGATTAATATGATAATAATGTATAAAAATGATCTATTAATACAAAGGCGTTGAAATGAAAAAAGAAGGTCACCCAAATTATCATAAAATCCAGGTTGTAATGACTAATGGTACCAAATATGAGACATACTCTACATATGGCTCTGAAGGTGATACTTTAACTCTTGATATTGATCCAACAAGTCATCCTGCATGGACAGGAGGTTCTCAGCAGCTTCTTGATAGGGGTGGAAGAGTTAGCAAATTCAATAAAAGATTCGAAGGCTTAATTAGTAAATAACTTTTATTATTTCCATTATTTGAAACAATCAGTAAAAACTATGCAAGTTATAGACATCATTAATCATGGTAGAAATAATGAGCTTATTCTAACCCAGAAAGATATCCCATCTCCAAGTGATGACGAAATTTTAATAGATATTAAGGCAAGTGGAGTTAATCGCCCTGACATATTGCAACGGTTTGGTCTCCACCCACCACCAAAAGGTTCTCCGTCTCATCCAGGTTTGGAAGTTTCAGGAATAGTTATAGAAATTGGCTGTAATGTCAAAAATTTTAAACTAGGTGATAAGGTAATGGCGTTATTAGGTGGAGGAGGTTATGCCGAATTTTGTGTTGCAAATCAAAATTTGACAATACCAATGCCTGAAAATATTAGCTTCACTGAGGCCGCTGCGATACCTGAAACATATTTTACAGTATGGAATAATGTTTTTAGAATAGGTAAATTAAAAGAAAATGAAAAAATACTTATCCATGGTGGGTCAAGTGGGATTGGGACAACTGCAATTCAAATGTCTAAGGAATTCGGCGCAACTGTAATTACAACAACAAGTGATAAAAATAAAGAAGATAAATGCTATAAAATTGGTGCAGATATGGTAATTAACTATAACAAGGATGACTTTGTTGATATCATAGAAAAATCTAATTTCAGAAACGTTGATATCATACTGGATATCGTTGGCGGCGACTATACAAATAGAAATTTTCTCATTGCAAGTATGTTCGCAAGAATAATCCAAATCGCTTATATTAAGGGAAATAACGTTGAGATTGATCTTTCGCAAATCATGAGAAAGAGTCTGACCCACTCAGGTTCAGTTTTAAGGCCAAAAGATCTGAGTTATAAATCATCAATTGCTAATGATTTAAAAAAAAATATTATGCCAATAATCGAGAGTGGGAAATTATTACCAGTTATATTTAAAACATTTAAACTAGAAGATGCTTATTTAGCCCATGAATTAATGAAAAGTGGTAAACATTTTGGAAAAATCGTGCTCGTCTGATAAGAAAAATATTGAAACCTATAGCAATAAAAAGAATATTAGTATAATAATTAATAATATCGAGATCTCATGGAGTTAAATTATGGCACAAACACCACTAATGCCGAAGGCTACAGCAGTTTGGCTTGTTGAAAATACAGCACTAACATTTGACCAAATAGCAAACTTTTGTAATATTCACCCTCTTGAGGTGAAAGGCATTGCTGATGGTGATGTGGCCCAAGGAATAAGGGGAATGGATCCAATAATGTCTGGTGAACTTACAAGAATTGAACTTGAAAGTGCTGAGTCAGATGTTAATCATGAACTAAAATTAAATATAAGCCCAATTAATCTTCCAGAAATTAAGACAAAGAAACAAAAGAAATATACCCCTCTATCAAGAAGGCAGGATAGACCCTCTGCAATTGCATGGTTAGTTAGAAATCATCCAGAACTTAGAGACAGCGAAGTTATTAAACTAGTTGGAACTACAAAGACGACAATTGATTCAATACGTTCTAGAAGTCATTGGAATATTGGAAACATACAGCCGCAAGACCCAGTTGTACTTGGTTTATGCTCGCAAATAGAACTAGACAGAATAGTCTTGAAAGCTTCAAAGAGACAAGAGAAAATATCTCAAAAGGAAAATAAGACTCTCCAGTCAATTGATAATTGAACACAAAAAGTAAGGTTCTAACTAAATCTTATTTTATAATTAACTTTATTGAAAAGTAGATTAATGATACTAGATCCATTATTCTATGCTATGGCCATACCTTCTGTAATACTTATAGGGCTATCCAAGGGTGGGCTAACAGGAATAGGTGCATTGGCAGTTCCTCTTATGGCAATAGTTGCTTCCCCCTTACAAGCTGCTGCAGTATTAATGCCAATTTTATTGATACTAGATATTGTTGCAGTCTGGACATACCGAAAGACATACGATAAAAAAACGCTCTTGATTACGATTCCAGCTTCGATAATTGGAATCGTAATAGGTGCAATACTAGTTTCACAAATTAACACAAATTTGGTCAGGATAATAATTGGATTTATTGCTATATCCTTTACCGTATCTTATTGGACTTCTAAAAATGAAACAAAATCGCAGGGTCATAGTCTTACAAGAGGAACAATTTGGGGAGGGATTACAGGGTTTACAAGTTTTGTTACTTTGACAGGCGCGCCACCCTACCAGATGTACTTGCTTCCACTTCGTTTAGAGCAAAGAACTTATGCAGGTACTTTTATGATATTTTTTTGGATGAATAATCTTCTAAAAATCTTACCGTTCATGATGCTAGGTGAAATGAATAAAAGTACATTGATAACTTCAATCATTTTATTTCCTATATCTCTTATATTTGCGTTCGTAGGAATTTGGATTGTTCGAAAACTTCCAACAAAAATATTCTATGAAATAATTTATATTCTGCTATTTTTAGTAAGTATAAAACTAATAATTGACGGAATATCAAATATGATTTCTATATCATAAGGTTTTTTTCATATGAGTAAAATTGCTATTATAATGGGCTCTCAATCAGATTGGAAAACGATGCTATTTGCAGCTGATCTGTTAGATGATTTCGGAATTAAATATGATAAATTAATAATTTCAGCTCATAGAACACCTGAAAGGTTGTATGAATTCGCTAAGAATGCAAAACAAAATAGCTACTCTGTGATTATTGCTGGTGCAGGTGGTTCAGCCCATCTTCCAGGAATGGTTGCCTCTTTAACAACACTTCCTGTGCTGGGAGTTCCAATAGAGTCTAATTTCTCAAATGGACTGGATAGCTTACTTTCAATCGTACAAATGCCCAAAGGTATTCCAGTTGGGACGTTAGCAGTTGGTAAAGCAGGCTCAATCAATGCTGCATTACTTGCTGTATCAATCCTATCCTTGAATGATCCAGTACTACATAAGTCACTCGTTGATTGGAAAAATAAACAAACGAGTTCTGTTGACAAAATTCCAAAATGATCAAGAAAAATAAGCAAACTATTGGCATTTTAGGCGGTGGACAGTTGGGGCAGATGCTGTCTGATGCAGCAATAAAACTCGGTTATAATACTCATATATATAGCCCTTATAAAAACTCACCGGCTTTTAAAAATTCTACTTATCAAACAATTGGTAAATTTGAAGATCAAAAAAATATAGATGAATTTATTAATAATGTTGATCTCGTCACAATTGAATTTGAAAATATACCCTTATCAACTATTGAATATATATCAGAGCTTAAACCAATGTATCCCCCACCTCATGCTATAAAAATTAGCCAAGATAGGCTCCTAGAAAAAAATTTTTTTATTGAGAATAAAATTAACACTAATAGTTATATGAATGTAGAGTCTTTGGAAGATCTGAGCAGATGGAATTTTGATAAAAAAAGTGTGCTGAAAATAAGAAAGTTTGGTTATGATGGGAAAGGACAAAAAATTATTAGCTCTTATGAAGAGGCAAAGAATGCTTTCATAAGCTTTAAAAATTATCCATGCTTGATAGAAGAATTTATCGAATATACAAAAGAAGTGTCCACTATATCAGCAAGAGATGTTCACGGAAATGTATACAGCTATAATCCATCAGAAAATATTCATAAAAATCATATTTTGGATAGATCCTTTGCACCAGCCCTTATTAATGAAAAGCTAGATATGGAACTTAAGAAAATATCGTCAAAAATGATATCACAACTAGAATATATTGGGGTACTATCTATTGAATTTTTTGTAAGTATTAATCAACAAACAAATCAAGAAGAATTGATTGTTAATGAAATTGCACCAAGAGTTCATAATTCTGGTCACTGGACGTTGGATGGCGCAGATGTTTCACAATTTACCCAGCACATAAAAGCAATTATAGGCTTGGAGATTTCTGAACCACAATTAATATTTATGACAGAAATGTATAATATTATTGGAGATGATATATATCATTGGAGTAACATAAAAAGTACAGAAAATAAGAAAATTTACATATATGGCAAAGATAGACCTCGAAAAGGAAGAAAAATGGGTCATGTAAATTTTATTAGCAGAAATTAGTGCTATTATAAGGTATTTTATGTTTACAAGGCTATATAATGAGCATATAAGTAATGGAATTAATATAGAAATCTATACTGGGAGATGATTTTGCAAGTTACTGTAAGAGACAATAATGTTGACCAAGCTCTAAAAGCTCTAAAGAAAAAGATGCAGAGAGAAGGTATATTTAGAGAAATGAAGCTTCGGAATCATTACGAAAAACCATCTGAGAAACGAGCAAGAGAAAAAGCAGAGGCTATCCGAAGAGGAAGAAAACTAGCAAGAAAAAAATTGCTTCGTGATGGTTCCAGTATTTTTTAAACAGATATTAATATAAATATCATTATCATATAGTAGTTTTTTTAATTATGAGGTGTCAATTGAGTACCTTACTAAAATTCTATTATAAAGTAAAAATCAAACTAAATAAATATGTTCTCCTTTTAGTATTATTACTAAGTTCTTGTGTAACTTCCGATAGCATTGTTATAGCGACAGATACAAGTAAATCTAACTTTTCAAAAATAAATTCAATTGATAATAATATTTTATCTATTAATTCCGCAATTAAAGCAGACCCTACTGATCCTGAATTGTATATTTTATTAGGAAATCAGTATTTCAAAAATCAAGATTTTGGAAATGCAATTAATAATTTTACTATTGCTATAGATCATGACCCAAGCTCATACCAAGCATATAATTCAAGAGGCCAATCAAATTTTTTACTTGGTAATTATGATAAGGCGCTTCTTGATTACAATATCTCACTTAATATTGAACCCAGATTTTCTGCTGCATATCTTAATAAAGCTTCGTACTTCATTATGTTAGAAGAATATAAGTTAGCACTAACGAATTTAAATTCTTCAATTAATTTTAACAATACTAACTTCTTAGCATATGAATTAAGAGGGATGATCTATCAAAGATATAACTTACACTATGATGCAATTCAGGATTTCGACCTTGCTATCTCTTTAAAAGCTAATAATACTTCATCACTATATTATAGGGCGATTTCGTATAATGAATTATCTAGATTACATAATGCACTAGATGATCTTAACCAAGTATTATATATTGATCCGAATCTAAATAATGCTATTTTTATAAGGGCTGAAGTACATAGAAAACTTGGTAATATTGAAGACGCTATAATAGACTATCAGGACATATTAAAAAAAGAAAAAAACAATACAAAAGCAAAAAAAGAATTGATTAAGATAAAAAGAATTAAAAAGCCTTAACTATATCTTCAACCATTTTCTTTGCATCACCAAATAACATCATTGTATTATCTCTAAAGAACAGTTCATTTTCCACGCCAGCATAGCCTGATGCAAGTGATCTTTTCAAAAATAAAATTGTACCAGATTTTTCAACATCTAATATTGGCATTCCGTAAATCGGGCTTGTTTTATCAGTCTTAGCCGCAGGGTTTGTAACATCATTAGCACCAATTACAAATGCAACATCTGCTTGGCTAAATTGCGAGTTGATATCCTCCAACTCAAATACTTCATCATAAGGCACTTGAGCTTCAGCAAGTAAAACATTCATATGTCCTGGCATTCTTCCTGCAACAGGATGTATCGCATAAGATACATTAACACCGGCTTCTTTGAGATTGTCTACCATCTCTTTCAATGCGTGTTGCGCTTGCGCAACTGCCATTCCATAGCCTGGAACTATGATAACAGATCCTGCATTTTTCATAATGAAAGCAGCATCATCTGCTGAGCCTTTTTTTACAGGTCTATTATCTGAAACATCTTGAGATGCAGTATTTGAGTCTCCACCAAAGCCTCCAAGAATTACATTAAAAAATGACCTGTTCATACCCTTGCACATTATATATGATAATATGGCTCCTGAAGATCCTACCAAGGCTCCTGTGATGATTAAAGCTATATTCCCCAATGTGAATCCTATACCTGCTGCGGCCCATCCTGAATATGAGTTTAGCATTGATACAACAACAGGCATATCTGCACCACCTATTGGTATTATAATTAAAAACCCAATTGTGAATGATAGAAGAACAATTAACCAAAATACTGTGTAAGATTGAGTTATTGCAAATATAACCAGAAGAACCAAGATTAAAATAGCTAAAAGTAGGTTAAAGAGGTGCTGCTTCGGAAAAGTAATTGGAGAGCCTGACATAATTCCCTGTAATTTCAAGAAAGCAATGATTGATCCTGAAAAAGTAATTGCTCCTATTATAACACCGATTCCCATTTCGATTAGGCTTGCGAGATGAATGTTACCAACTGAACCAATACCCATTGATGATGGAACATATAAAGCCGCAGAAGCGACTAAAACAGCTGCCAATCCAACAAGTGAATGGAACGCTGCAACCAGCTGAGGCATAGCTGTCATAGCAATTTTCCTTGCTATAGTTAAACCAATCGAACCACCAATTCCAATACCAACAACAAGTAATATTATATCTAAATTTTGACTTGGTGGCGATATAAATAGTGTTGTAATAGCCGCAATTATCATACCTGCTATGCCATAGTAGTTTCCTTTTCTAGCAGTTTCGGGGTTTGATAATCCACGCAATGCTAATATAAAAAAAATACCTGAAACGAGATATAAGAATGCAATAAGATTTGCTGACACTTTATTTAACTTTCTTTTTATACATGGCTAACATTCTGTAAGTAACATAGAAGCCTCCAAAAATATTGATAGATGCAAGAATCAATGCAAAAAATCCAAGCCCTTTTGCAATATAAAAGTTGCTGATATTTGTTTGGCCGTCAATAAATTGTGTTCCAATTGCCAATAAAGCTCCAACAATTATGACAGATGATATGGCATTTGTTACAGACATGAGGGGAGTATGCAATGCTGGTGTAACACTCCAAATAACATAATAACCAATAAAAATTGCAAGTATAAATATTGCGAATTTATACATTAGAGGATCAACAGTTCCCATTAAGCCAATATTTTGAGCTAAATCTGTTGCTTCTAGAATAATATTACTATCTTTTGCCATATTGATTATCCTTCAGTTATTTATACATTGGATGCACCAGGACACCATCTTTGATTATCAATATTCCACTAATAATTTCATCTTCATAGTTTATTGATAGCTGCTGGTTATCAGCATCAATTATTTCATCTAAAAATTTCATAATGTTCTGAGCATATAGATTTGATGCATCGGTTGGCAAACGTCTTGCAAAGTTTTCGTAACCGAGAATGGTTATGCCCTCATGAAGAGTCTTCTTTCCAACTTGGGACATTTCGACATTCCCCCCTCTTTCAGTCGCTAAATCAACAATAACAGAACCATCTTTCATAGACTCAACCATTTTTTTTGTAACAAGAATTGGAGCTTTACGTCCCGGAATTAGAGCTGTCGTAATAACTATGTCCTGGTTTTTAATATGTTCTGATACTAACTCTTCTTGCTTCTGCTGATATTCTTTTGACATTTCTTTTGCATAGCCAGCTGAAGTTTCTGCAGCCTTAAATTCATCGTCTTCTACAGCGATAAATTTAGCACCTAGAGATACGACTTGCTCTTTTGTAGCTGGTCTAACATCTGTTGCTGTGACAATACCACCAAGCCGTCTAGCGGTTGCAATTGCCTGCAAACCGGCAACACCAACACCCATAATGAAAATCTTTGCTGGTGCTATTGTGCCTGCTGCAGTCATCATCATTGGTACTGCTTTTTTATACTCGGCAACACTATCAATTACTGCCTTATAACCTGAGAGATTTGATTGAGACGACAGTACATCCATGGATTGTGCACGTGTAATCCTTGGCATCAATTCCATCGAAAATAGTTGATGTCCATACTTTGCAACCCGATTTAGCTCTGAACTTGACCCGTAAGGATCCATTTGACCGATTATAATTGTATTCTTATTAAGTTTTTCGAGTATCTTATCTTCTGGCCTTTTGACAGTAATTAATATTTCAGACTTTAAAGCTGATTCATTGATAGTACGTGTTACTTTTGCTCCAGCAATTTCGTATTGAGAGTCGGAGTAATTTGATTTTTGACCACAACCAGACTGAATCAATACATTTATACCACGATTAACGATCTTCTTCACGACATCAGGAGTTAGAGCAACTCTCGTTTCAGATTGATCAGTCTCTGTTAATACTGTTATTTGCATTGTTTTTGTAATTCTTTAATAAACAAAAGCGAGAAGAAATACTAAAATTAGAATAACAAGTATTGTTGTATATTTTGTAAACTTTATAAAACCTTCATATGTTTTATTGTGTTCCTTGTAATCCATTTCTATGATTTTTTTTTCTTCGCTCATGTTTGATACTCACAAAATAAAATTACACATAATAAAAAAAAAATTCAAGCCCTAAATATTGGTTATAAGCCAAAATCGACACCTGTTTTTTTAAAAACTTCTGATTGTTTCTTGGTAAGCTTATCTATATTAAATTCCCCAATGGCTTCTTCAAAAAGATTATGTAAATTTAAGTTCGCGTTTAAGTGTAAAAAAACTGATCCAAGACCGATCGCAGCTCTGTCCATAAAAACAAATTCTCTTGGGATTTCAACTGGACCAATTTTTTTTAATGATTGGTATACATTAAAGGCTTCTTTTCTTCCATAAACTTCGGGCTCTACACCGTCAGCTACAGTTCTGCTTCTATTATCTAGAATCGGACCATAAATAAAGTTTGCCCAAACATTAAGAATATCTATTAACTCTTTATTTAAATTTTTGAAACCCCATGACTCATAAGAGTTTACAAGCATTTCTTGATTATTATTTTTTAGACCATTGTATAAGTTAATTACACCTTCAACAAAAACTGGTTGAAACCTTCTAACACATCCAAAATCTAATAGGTTTATTCCAAGCACATTATTATCTTCTTCAATTATTGAATAATTCCCCAGATGCGGGTCGCCGTGTATAACACCAAACTGACCAAAAGGGACCCACCATGCTCTAAAAAGACAATGAGCTATTTTATTTCTAATTTCTTGGCTCGAAGACTTATAATCCATTAATGGCTTACCAGATAGATAACTCATAACTAATAATTTATCGGTTGATACATTTTTAAATACAGTTGGTATTCTAATATCATCATACTTTTTTAAAATTTCGCTAAATAATTTTAGGTGGTTTGCTTCTCTATCATAGTCCAGTTCTTCTCGTAATCTTTGGGCAATTTCTTCCCTAATTTTATTAGTTCCAATGGCAGGGTCTAAGTTTTTATTAATTTTAAATATGATATCTAACTGCTTTAGATCTGCTTCAACGGCAGAAATCATATTTGGATATTGTAACTTACAAACAATTTCTCTATTTTTCATATCCCTTGCTTTATGAACCTGCCCCAGTGATGCTGCAGCAAATGGCTTATAATTAAATTCAATAAATTTTTTTTCCCAATTATTACCAAGTTCCATTTGCATTCGTCTTCTTACAAAACCTGCTCCCATTGGAGGAGCCATATTTTGTAATTTGGATAATTCATCTTTGTATTCTTCCGGGATTGCACCAGGTATTGTTGATAATAATTGCGCAATTTTCATTAATGGGCCCTTTAAAGTTCCGAGAGCTTTCTTCAGAGCAATTGCATTCTTCTCTGATTTATTATCTGAAATAACAGTATTTATGAGAAATCTTGTTGCGAATTTCCCAACTTCCTTTCCAACACTTGAATATCTTGATAATCTTTTTGGATAATTATTTGTCTCTTTAAAATTTTGTACCATTAACTTATTTTTTCTAGCTCATCAATCATACTTGATATTAGGGATAGACCAGAGTCCCAAAAGTCTGGATTTGAAGTATCTAAACCAAATGGAGTAAGTAAATCTTTATGATGTTTAGCCCCTCCTGAGGATAAGAGTCTAATATATTTATCTACAAAATTTGTTGGATTATCCTCATAAATTGCATAAAGAGAATTAACAAGGCAATCACCAAAAGCATATGCATAAACATAGAATGGACTATGAATAAAATGAGGTATATATGCCCAGAGATACTTATGTTGCTCATGCATCTTGATTGCTGGTCCAAGGCTGTCCGATTGCGTATCAATCCAGATATTATTTATATCTTCTGCAGTTAGCTCGCCCGCCTTTCTTTTCTGGTGGACATATTGTTCAAATTTAAAGAACGAAATCTGCCTCACCACTGTATTGATCATGTCCTCTATCTTCGAAGCTAAGAGAACTTTCTTTTCTAAATCATTTGAGGTTTTCCGAACTAGCTTCTTATATGTGAGCATCTCACCAAATACGCTGGCAGTCTCGGCTAATGTTAGTGGAGTATCAGATAACAGAGGCCCCAAATCAGATGCCAATACTTGATGAACTCCATGGCCAAGTTCATGCGCAAGTGTCATGACATCTCTTGGCTTTCCTTGGTAATTAAGCAAGATGTACGGATGAGTATCTGTTGTCACTGGGTGCGCAAATGCACCATTCACTTTCCCTTCATTTACTCTTGCATCTATCCAATTATTATCAAAAAATAACCTTACAATATCTGCAATATCTTTGGAAAACTCCTCATACGCCTCGATAACTATTTCTTTTGCTTCACTCCATTCTATAGGTTTAGTATTTGCATCTGGAAGAGGTGCATTCCTATCCCAGCTTTCTAAATATGTCTTATTTAATAATTTTGCTTTCAAGGCATAATATCTATGGCTTGTATTTTCATAATTGCTCTCGACTGTATTGACTAAAGCACTTATTACCTCGGGTTCTATATTATTTGCTAAATGCCGTGACTCTTCTGAATTTGAATAGTTTCTCCACTTATCAGAAATAGCTTTATCTTGACATATTGTATTCATAATATGTGTAAAAAGAGGAATATTTTCCTCAAGTTTTGATGAAACTGCTAGGAAAGCTGTCTTCCTTTCTTGTTCTTTATCAGATAGTAATAGATTGAGAGCTTCTTCAAGACTAACTGATCTACCATCTAGGCTCACCTTCATATTTGATATCGTCTGGTCAAAAAGCCGATTCCACGCAGAAAACGAAGTCATACTCTTTTCTTGAAAAATTTTTTCAATCTCATCTGTAAGCTGATGAGGCTTATATTTTCTTATATTTTTGAACCAAGACTTATATTTACTTAGGTCAGCATGAGTGAGTAACTTATCAAGAACATTATCTTCTAATTTATTTAGTTCAAGCTCGTAAAAAATTACTTTGTTTGATATTTCAGTAATCTTAGTGTGGGTATCTCCGTAAAATTTTGTTCTGACTGGATCACTTGTGTTAGTTACGTGATATAAAGTTGAATATGCCGACAATTTACCAATTAAATTGATTAGCTCTTCATATTTATTGATAGAATTTTTTAAACGTTTTGCTTGTTTATCATAATTGCTATCATGCCCTAATATATTTCCTTTATATGTATCTTCGAAATCGTTGACATCACTTTCTAATGTTTTAAAGTCCTTAGAAAATTGTTCAGAAGTTGGCGATATATATAAATCCCTCAAATTCCATTGTGGACATGCGTTTGTATTATCTAACATATTTATACCTTTTTATTATTTAACGAATTAAATATAAATTTTGATTATATTTTCTAATATTTATTTTTGATATTTCTTTTTCCATTCATCATGAGGCATACCATATACAAACTCCTTAGCTTTCTCGTAATCAATAGTTATACCGTTTTCTAGTGACGCCTCTTTATACCACTTGGCAATGCAGTTTCTACAAAAACCAGATAAATCCATCAGATCAATATTTTGTACCTCTGTATTTTCTTGCAAATGGGAAATCAGCCTATGTAGGACCTGTGACTCAATCTTCTCATCAACACTCATTTATAACTCCTTTATATAGATTTTGTTCCAAATTTTTTAATTTTATTTATTTCTGATCTATTAATATCAAGAACTTTCTGTAATTTTTCTGATAGATATAATGCGATTTGTTTTTGCTTCTTATGATTATTGATTAAATCATTTCTGACCTCTATTAGTGCATGGGGTATGCCTTGTGTGGTTGCATGCTTATTCAATGTATCACCTCTTAAATAACCAATATAGGGTTCATTATCGCCAATTTTATATTTATTATCATTCTCTAGCAAATTAATTAAAGGTTCTGATACTCGATTATCTTTATCCCACAGGATAGAGACCTCCCATGGCCTAATATTATTTCTAAATATTCTTGTAAAAGAGTGCATTGATATAATTACAGGAACAAAGCCTCTTTGGATTATAGTATTGATCATAATTTCGATTTGATTATGGTAAGGAACATAAAAATTTCTTTTTCTTTTATTAAATTCACTCTTATCAATACTTCTATTGCCCGGAATAATATGCTGATCTGCAAATTTCATAATCAATGTTGGATCATCTATTCCTCTGTTTGGATCAATCAATAGCCGTGAAAAATATGAAAAAATAGCATTAGCACCCAGTAAACTTGCCATACTATGTGTCAGACCGTATGCTCCAATATCATAAGCAATGTGCTTATTAAGTAAACTCTCGGAAAGTCCAAGATTGGAATATTTGATAGGTATATATGAGCTAGAATGGTCACATAATAGTATTATATTAGATTTAGGGCGATGAATGGTTTGGTATGGGAGAGAATTTGGTGGTTTTTCATTTATCATAGATAAATGTATCTAGCCTTGTCTTGCTTTAAAACGCTTATTAACCTTGTTAATGACATATAAACGACCTTTTCTGCGCACAACTCTGTTAGCGCGATGTCTATTTTTAAGAGATTTTAGAGAGTTCTTTACTTTCATTTTTCTACCACCTACCATACTAATATTTCTCTATTAGAATAAAGTCAAGAAATGTTTCTAATTCTTTCTTATCTTGGTAGTTTCGTTTTGCCCATTAGATATTTGTCTACTGAATGAGCAACTTGTCTTCCTTCTCTTATTGCCCACACAACAAGCGACTGACCTCTTCGCATATCACCTGCAACAAAGATTTTTTCCTGATTAGTTTTGTAGTCGATATCATTAGCATCAACATTCCCTCTCTGGTTTAATTTAATATCCAGATTAGATAATAAACCTTCATGTATTGGATGAACAAAGCCCATGGCGAGTAATGCAAGGTCGGCTTTTATTTGGATATTTGAATTATCTATTTTTTTTAGTGATTGATCTACTTCAACACAGTTCAATCCTGTTAATTTTCCGTCGTTTCCAAGAAAACTCTCAGTTAGTATTGAGAAATCTCTTTTTGCACCTTCGGCTTGGCTAGATGAAGTTCTCATTTTAAGTGGCCAATGAGGCCATGTAAGCCCCTTATTCTCGCTCTCTGGTGGCTCTGGCATAATTTCGAGCTGAGTAACAGATAATGCTCCCTGTCGGAATGAAGTTCCGATGCAGTCAGATCCTGTATCACCTCCCCCGATAACTACTACATTTTTACCCTTTGCACTAATTTTTCTCTCATCTTCAGAGATTTCTAACGAATTAATTCGGTTTTGGGATGGCAAAAAATCCATTGCATAGTGCACACCTTCTAAATCTCTACCTGGGATGGGTAGGTCACGAGGTTTTTCTGAGCCTCCGGTTAAAATCAATGCATCATATTCTTGAAATAAATCATTAATATCTACGTCATATCCGATATTTTTATTATAATGAAAAGTAACACCCTCTTCCTGCATCTGAGCAACTCGTCTATCAATCAAATATTTTTCCATTTTAAAATCCGGAATTCCATATCTTAAAAGACCGCCTGCTGTTGAGTTTTTTTCATATAAATCAATAGAGTGACCCTGCCTTGCAAGCTGTTGTGCTGCTGCAAGACCAGCAGGACCAGAACCGATGATCGCAATATTTTTTCCTGTTTTAATTTGAGAAATTTGAGGTTTTATCCAACCCTCCTTCCAAGCTTTATCAACAATTGCACATTCTATCGTTTTTATTGTGACTGCATCGTCGGTCAAATTTAATGTACATGAAGCTTCGCATGGTGCTGGGCATATTCTACCAGTAAACTCAGGAAAGTTATTCGTTGAATGAAGGTTTAGAGACGCTTCTTGCCAATTTGAGTTATATACAAGATCATTCCAGTCTGGTATTTGATTATTGACTGGGCAACCGGTATGGCAAAACGGTATACCGCAGTCCATACATCTGGCTGCTTGCTCTTTTGTTTTTTCTTCGCTAAGAGGAATAACAAATTCTTTGAAATTTCTTACCCTATCAGAAGCAGGTTTATATTTTCTATCGTATCTATCAATTTCGAGAAATCCTGTAACTTTTCCCATTTGGTCACCTATTTACTAATAATCTTAATTAATTAGTTCTAATTTTCTATTTTCTATCTCAGTTAGAGCTCTTCTATAGTCAACTGGCATAACCTTAACAAATTTTGTAAGGTAATTTTCCCAATCATTTAAAATAAGTTTTGCCTTATCAGAATTTGTATAATTGTAATGATTTGTAACTAGTTTGTAAATACGCTCCGCATCAAATTTTGTCATTGAGCTCAAAACATCTACTCTTCCATGAGTTTCAAGATCACCTCCCTGATGATGGAGTCTTTCCAGCAAATCATCCTCGGCTGCGATTGGTTCTAGCTCAACCATAGCCAAATTACATCTTTCATTAAAATCACCATTTTCATCTAGAACATAAGCAATTCCTCCTGACATTCCGGCAGCAAAATTCCTTCCAGTTTCACCAAGTATAATAACACATCCACCAGTCATATATTCACAGCCATGATCACCAGTGCCCTCAACCACAGCGATTGCACCAGAATTTCTCACTGCAAAACGCTCTCCAGCATTACCTCTAAAATAGCACTCGCCACTAATTGCACCATATAATACAGTATTACCAACTATCATGCTTTGGTTAGGAATAATCTTCGACTTTGGATGTGGATATACTATCAATTTACCACCAGATAAACCCTTACCAACGTAATCATTAGCTTCACCAACTAACTCAATTTTTACACCATGTGAAACGAATGCACCAAAGCTTTGCCCAGATGTTCCAGTAAATTTAATATGTATGGTGTCCTCAGGTAAGCCTTGATGACCATACTTCTTAGCTATTTCACCTGATAGCATTGCCCCAGTTGTTCTATCAACATTACTTATATTCTTCTCTATAAAAACACTCTCTTTTTTCTCTATCGCACTTTTTGATAATCTTATAAGCTCATTATCAAGAACTCCGGAGAGATTATGATCTTGGGTTTTGTAATTGAATAACTTCTCAGTTTTATTATGTTCGGGCTTGTAAAGAATCTTACTTAAATCTATTCCTTTTGCCTTCCATTGCTCGATTGCGTCTTTTTTATTTAGCATCTGGCTCTGCCCAACCATATCATTGAAATTTTTGAAACCCATAGATGCCATGTATTTTCTGACTTCTTCGGCTACAAAAAAGAAATAGTTTACTACATCTTCAGGTGTACCCTTGAATTTCTTTCTAAGCTCGGGGTCTTGTGTTGCAACACCGACAGGGCATGTATTTAGGTGACATTTTCTCATCATAATGCATCCTGAAGCTATTAATGGAGCAGTCGAAAAACCAAATTCTTCAGCACCTAATAGTGCTCCGACAATTACGTCTCTTCCAGTTCTGAGTCCACCATCAACCTGAACGACAATTCTATCTCTTAATTTATTCAAAACTAATGTTTGATGTGTTTCACTTATACCAATTTCCCATGGTGATCCAGCATGCTTAATAGAGGTTAATGGGCTTGCTCCTGTTCCTCCCTCAAAACCCGAAATTGTTAAGTGATCTGCTTTCGCTTTTGCTACACCAGCGGCAACTGTACCAACGCCAACCTCTGACACCAATTTAACGCTAATATCAGCTTCCTTATTTGTGTTTTTTAAATCATATATAAGTTGAGCAAGATCTTCTATAGAATAAATGTCATGATGTGGTGGAGGCGAAATTAAACCAACCCCAGGTGTGGAATATCTAACTTTTGCAATTACTGAATCAACCTTATGACCGGGGAGTTGACCACCCTCACCGGGTTTTGCACCCTGTGCCATTTTAATCTGTATCATATCTGAGTTGACTAAATATTCGGTTGTTACACCAAATCTTCCTGATGCTACTTGCTTTATAGCCGACCTCATTGAATCCCCATTCTTCATAGGCTCAAAGCGATCCACTTCTTCTCCACCCTCACCTGTATTTGATTTACCCCCAATTCTATTCATCGCAATTGCAAGATTGGTATGAGCCTCCCTACTAATTGATCCGAAGGACATGGCCCCTGTAGCAAATCTTTTAACAATTTCTTTTGCAGGTTCAACTTCGTCAAGGGGAATTTCTTTTCTGTTATCATACTCTGCATTCTCTATTTGCATTAATCCTCTAATAGTTAGCAATCTCTTATCTTGCAAATTAATCTCTTGGGCATATTTATCATACTCTTCTTGGGCATTACCCCTTACTGCATGTTGTATTGAGCTAATAGTACTGTAAGTCCATGCATGATCTTCGCCCCTATTTCTTTGGGCATATTCTCCACCAACATCCAAAGTTATTTTAAGAATATCTGGGCTATCATATGCACCTTTGTGACGAGATATTGTCTCTTTTGCAATTTCCTGAATGGAAACCCCGCCAATTTTTGAGTTAGTACCAGTAAAATAATCATCAATCACTGTTTGATCTAAACCAATAGCATCAAATATCTGTGCCCCACAATATGATTGGTATGCAGAGATACCCATCTTTGACATCACCTTCATGATACCTTTATCTATTGCTTTAATAAATCTTTCTTGAGATTGATCTTTTGTAATACTTTCATCTAATGAAATTCTTATTTGTTCAATTGTCTCAAAAGCTAAATAAGGATTTATAGCTTCTGCCCCATAACCGGCAAGCGTACAAAAATGATGTACTTCTCTAGCTTCACCTGTTTCTATAACAAGTCCAACTGATGTTCTTAATCCTTTTTTGATTAAATAGTGATGAACTGCAGAAGTTGCTAATAGCGAAGGAATTGGTATTCTTGATTCGTTCGTGAATCTATCAGATAGTATTATTATGTTGTGTCCTTCGTGAACTTTCTTTTCTGCTTTTTCACATAATCTATTGAGAGCAATTTGTAGATCGTTCTTTGTGTCCTTGTTTGAAAAAGTTATGTCTAATGTTACTGTATTAAAGTGATTTTCAGATAACTCACTAACATATCTTATTTTTTCTAAGTCTTCGTTGGTTAAAATTGGCTGCCTAACCTCTAATCTTTTCAAAGTTGCGTTTTTATGGGGGTCAAGTAGATTTGGTCTTGGGCCGATGAAAGAGACAAGTGACATGACTAATTCTTCTCTTATTGGATCAACTGGTGGATTTGTTACCTGCGCAAATAATTGCTTAAAATATGTAAAGAGAAGTTTCGATTTATCAGATAAGGATGATAGAGGAACATCATTTCCCATGGAACCAATTGCTTCTTGACCTGTTGCTACCATTGGTGATAGTAAAAATTTAATATCCTCTTGAGTATACCCAAATGTCTTCTGCAGACTTAGCATGTCCGAGCTTGAAAAAGTATTTGCATGTTTAACATTTGGAAGATCTTCAAGAATAATTTGAGTGTCAGTCAACCATTCTTGATAAGGATGACGGCTTGCCATTTCTTCCTTAAGCTCATCATCTGGGATTATTCTTCCTTTTTCAAGATCAATTAGAAGCATTTTTCCTGGTTGCAACCTCCATTTCTTAACGATATTTTCTTCCTTAACTGGAAGAACCCCCATTTCGGATGATAGTATTACTCTATCATCATCCGTGATCATGTATTTTGCAGGTCGAAGCCCGTTTCTATCAAGTGTTGCTCCGATTTCTTTTCCATCAGTAAATGCCATTGCCGTAGGACCATCCCACGGTTCCATCATTGATGCCTGATGTTCATAAAATGCTTTCCTATTTTTGGGCATTATATCATTACCAGTCCATGCCTCAGGTATCATAGTCATCATTGCATGAGAGATGGTATAGCCACTATTTACTAATAATTCTAATACATTATCAAAGCTTGCAGAGTCTGACTGGCCATCAACAACAATAGGCCATATCTTTTTAAGATCATCCCCTAGAAGGTCGGATTTGAGTGTTGCTAATCTAGCTTTTAGCCAATTAACATTACCTTTAAGTGTATTTATTTCTCCATTGTGACAAATCATTCTAAATGGCTGGGCTAAACTCCAAGTTGGGAATGTGTTTGTTGAAAATCTCTGATGTACAAGTGCTAGTGCTGATTCAAAATCTGTATCATTTAGGTCAAGAAAGTAGTCTGAAAGTTGGTCAGAAAGTAACAATCCTTTGTAAAGTAGTGTCCTTGATGATAATGAACACATATAAAAATCTTCTATTGGACTATTTACACCACCAAGAAATACATTATAAATTCTCTTTCTTAGGACATAGAGTTTTCTCTCAAGATCATCTTGCTCTAAGTCATTTTTATTGGAAGATATAAATATCTGGATATGGGATGGTTCTGATGGTTTTACAGAATACCCTAATCCTTGATTGTTTACAGGAATATCTCTTAAGCCAAGTATAGTAAGATTTTCGTCTTCTACTATTTCCCTTATTTTACTTAAATAACTATTCTTCTTTGTAGAATTTTTTGGAAGAAATAAATTACCAACTCCGTAGTGGCCCTCAGCTGGTAATTCTATATTATTCTCAATTGCAACTTTTCTAAGAAACTTATCTGGCATTTGTATCAATATTCCACAACCATCACCAGCTTTTGGGTCAGCTCCTACAGCTCCTCTGTGAGTTAAATTTTTAAGTATGGATAGACCATCTTGTACGATATTATTTGTCTTTATGTTCTTAATATTGGCCACAAAGCCAATACCGCAAGCATCGTGTTCAGCATCGGGATTATAAACACCTTTTTTGATAGCTTTTCTGACGTTTTTATCGTATTTTATGAACATTTAAACTCCGGTAGATGATAAAAATTATATCTTAATCTTTATATATACGTACACAATAAATATAAGGATTAAAACCAAAAAAACTAGATAATTTTTTTTTATTTTTATTATTATATGTTAAATTAATTTCTTACTTTCTTATTATAATCAAAATTAAAAAAAAATGATTAATTTATTTGAAATATTAAAAAAAATAAATAATTTTGGCACATGGAAAACCAGTAGATCTTCTAATGACTCTGATATCCCAGTAACAAACTCTAAAAAGTATTTCCCCAAATATGATAACCAGAATATTTATTGGATTGAATCTAGCTCAGCCAATAACAATCAGGAATCAATAATGATGCTTAATTCTCAAAATGAGGTCAAAAATCTTACTGGTGAGAAATATAATGTCAGAAGTAAAGTACACGAGTATGGGGGTATTGCATATGCCGTGGATAATGGTAGAGTTTTTTTTATTAATCACACAGATCAAAATATATATTTAATTGAAGATGAAAAGATTCATCAAATTACAAAACATTCTAATCTAAGGATAGGTGATATAGAAATCTTCAATGATCATTTATACTTTATAGTTGAGGACCATTCGAGAGCAAGTCAAAATTATCCAGATAACTATATTGGGTTATTAAATATCAAATACCCTTTAGAAATAAAGAAAATAGTCGAGGGTTGCTCATTTTACTCAAATCCAAAAATTTCAAAAGATGGTAAAAAATTATTATGGCTACAATGGGATCTTCCATATATGCCTTGGGAAGCTTCCGAATTGTTTGTAGGTGATATTGAAAGTGATGGGAGTATTCTATTAAAAGATAAAGTTGATGGAGGAATTGGTTCCAGTATATTTCAACCAGAGTGGAAAAACGATAGAAGCATTTTATATATCAAAGAGTCTGGTGATAAAGGTCAACTATTTCATTATCATCGCGATAAAGTATGTCTTGCTATGGAAACTCCAATTGATCTATTAAGACCTCTCTGGATTTTAGGTTTAACCAGCTATAAGGTTATAAGAGATGACTTAGTTTTAGCCTGTGGCTGGGACAAGGGATTTATGAAATTTATCTTAATTGATATTTTAAAAAAAAATTTTACCGAACTTGACTTTGGCGTGATTACTGATGATTTATGTATTACAGACAAACACATCCTAATGGCCGGCTCTTTGGACAAATTTAGTAACCAGATATTTTATGTAGAAAAAAAATACCTGGAAGCTAATATACAAAAGCCTCTTGAGATCGCCCACAAGAGAGTAAAAATTACAGCTGTTAATAAGAGTTACATAACCCATTTTTTGCCAACAAAGAGTATATTTAACTCTCCTCCCTTAATCATAAAGGTTCACAGTGGTCCTACAGCCCATAGTCACAAGGGTTTTTCTCCTGAAAGAGAATATTGGACTGAAAAAGGATTTGGAGTAGTTGAAATTGACTATCGGGGTAGTACCAGTTATGGAATAAAGTTTAGACGTTCATTAGATGGAGAATGGGGAATATATGATACAGAAGATGTATTAGACGTTATAAAATATATCATAAACGAAAATATTTATGATCAAGATAAGCTAATTCTAAAAGGCTCAAGTGCTGGTGGTTTTACTCTCTTAAATGTTTTATCCGAATCATCAATGATTAACTGTGCTTGCTGCTATTATGCAGTTAGTGACCTGCAAGATTTGCTAAGTCATACTCATAAATTTGAGTCGGGTTATACAAAAACTCTATTGGGTGAAGATAATATTAGGAAGTTAGAAAATACTTTATTTGAAAGTAGATCTCCGATTTGTAAAATAGATAATATTAAAACGCCTATAATATTCTTCCAAGGATTAAATGATAATGTTGTCCCACCTCATCAAACAGAAAAATTATTCAAAAATCTAAACAATAACGGTATAAATGCAGAAATATACTTATTTCAAAATGAGGGTCATGGATTTAGAGGTAAGAAAACTATAGAACAATGTTTAAAACTTGAAGAAAAGTTTTATATGAAAAACTTAGATTTAGAAAGGATCAGATTATAATGGATTTTAGAAGTGACAATGTGCATAAGGTTGCAGATCCAGTAATTAAAGCAATTATGGAAGCAAACAAAGGTACAATTGCGTCATACGGAGATGATAAGATTACAAAAAAAGCAAATGAGCTTCTATCCGATTTATTTGATATGGATATTTTTTCTTTTTTAGTTTCAACTGGAACTGCGGCAAATTCACTATCACTTTCAGCAATAACGCCTCCTTTTGGAACAATATTTTGCGGTGATGTTAGCCATATCTATTTAGAAGAATGTAATGCACCTGAATTCTTTACGAATAGTGCAAAGCTATTTCCCATAAAGACAAACTCAGGTAAAATATCTTATGAAGAACTCACAAATACAATCCAAAATCACCCATCTGATAAATTTGATATGGTTGCATCAAGTCTAAGTATTTCACAGGGAACAGAATGTGGGACAATTTATACTAGTGATGAAATAAGAAATATAGTCAAAATTGCTAAAAATAAGGATATCAAGCTCCACATGGATGGAGCACGTTTTTCAAATGTTGTAGCTGCCACGGATAAAAATCCTGCTGACCTTACTTGGAAATTGGGAGCAGATATTATGTCGTTTGGAACGACAAAGAATGGAACATTATCAGCTGAATTAATAATTAGTTTTGACAAGAGTATTACGGATACTATGAACCGTAGAATAAAGCGTTCCGGGCATTTACTGTCAAAGATGAGATTTTTATCGGCACAGATTATTGGTTTCTTAGAAAATAATCTATGGATTGAATTAGCAAAAAAGGCAAATTATAAGGCAAAGAATATACATGATAAATTACTAAGGCATAACTTCATCTTTTTTCCATGGCAAACAGAAATTAATGAGATATTTATGATAATACCTCGCGATGTAGATGCTTATCTAAAAAAAAATAATGTCAAATACCATTATTGGACAAAAGCATCCTTAGAAAAAAAATACCAGTCTGATGAATATAAATTTATTAGATTAGTAACTTCATTCAATACTAATGATGATCTAATCGCAGAGTTTATTTCATTATTTGATAAAATATAGATTTATAGTGGTAGAATATAATAAATATTCTACCACATTTGGTATATTAGCCTTCTATAACTTTGCTAGATGAAATTTGGATCTTACGCGGCTTCATCGCCTCTGGCAACTCTCTTTTTAATATTATATTGAGCAAACCATTTGAGAGATTAGCTGACTCCACTTCTACATAATCAGCGAGTCTAAATCTCCGTTCAAAGTTTCTAGATGATATTCCCTTGTAAAGAAACTCTTTGTCATCCTCTTTTGAAGCATCACCAATAACGGTTAATATATTTTCTTTTACATCTATATTGAGATTACCTTCATCAAATCCAGATACAGCCATTGATATTGCGTACTTATTATCTGACAGTTTCTCTATATTATAGGGTGGGTATCCAGTCGGAACATCTACATTTATAGTATCAAGCATTTGTGCTAAACGATCAAAGCCGATTGAAGTTCTATATAATGGTGTTAAATCAAATGTGTGCATTTTCATATCCTCCTTTGAGCAACATGTTGAAATTAAATAGGCCCGTTAGGCACCTAATAACTATAATATGGGAAGTATTCTCTAAATTACAAGTAAAAAATAAAAGAGTAGTGACTTATAATTTATCAATTAAATCAAGAATTTTGTTATGAATGTGATAATTTGATGAAGCAACAATATTACCATCATCATATTTCTCATGACCTTCCCAATTAGTTATTATACCACCAGATCCTTTTATAATTGGAACGATTGGAATTATATCAAATGGCTTTAATTCATTTTCCAAAATTAAATCTAAATATCCTGATGCAAGAAGACCGTAAAAATAACAATCTCCGCCCGTTCTTGTTAGCGCAACCTTCTTATTAATTGCATCTAGAGTTTTTTTTGTCTTTGCTGTATTAAACATTTCATCAGATGTATAGCCAAATCTTATTTTATTAATATCTTTTATATTACTTGTTTTTATTTGTTTTTTTATATTATTAGAAATTCTGTAAGAAACTCGGCTAGACCCTATACATCTCTCCTTGGTGACTGGATTATCAATTAGTCCAAATTTAGGAACCCCGTCTATCTGGAGTCCAATAAGTGTTCCCCAAAGTGGAATTCCGGATATAAAAGATTTCGTTCCATCAATTGGATCTATATACCACTTGTATTTCGGATCTCTATCTATATCCTCAAATTCTTCACCTACAATACTATGATCTGGGTATTCTTTCTCAATAAGATTTCTAATCATTAGCTCTGTTTTTCTATCAGCTTCAGTTACTGGATCTAACTTTATGGTTTCATTATTCTTATTATATGCTTTTAAATTACTTCGAAAGTGAGCCATAGTTATATTGGCGGACTCATCTCCGAGTTGAGATAAAAAATTAAATATTTCATTTTCATTCATAACTAAACAATTCAATTGGTGGGCGCGACAAGGATTGAACTTGTGACCCCTACGATGTCAAC
>TARA_B100001057_G_scaffold494839_1_pt1 | contig 60716 bp, 65 predicted proteins | sample TARA_B100001057 | Tara Oceans TARA_B100001057 (sample SAMEA2621839) | marine metagenome | biome: marine biome (ENVO:00000447); feature: surface water layer (ENVO:00002042); material: "saline water (ENVO:00002010), including plankton (ENVO:xxxxxxxx)" | depth 5 m | reverse complement strand
ACTTCTTAAGAAAAATAACTAGAAAAGATTTAATGTTTTGCTAATCTAATTTTTAATGAAAGTAATTGAATTATCTCACCCACTTAAAAGTCACTACTTAACGATACTTAGAAATGAAAATACAAACAGTGAAGAATTTAGAGCATACGCAACCAAGCTTTCATATTTACTTTTTATTGAAGGTACTAAAAATATTTCATTGAAAGAAAAAAATATAACTACACCATTAGTAGATACTAAGGGTTATGAAGTAGAAAACGACAGTGTTGCTATTTCAGTACTTAGAGCTGGACTTGGTTTAATTGATGGAGTTAAAGAGCTTTTACCAAATGTTTCTTTTGGTTATATTGGTGTTCAAAGAAATGAAGAAACCGCAGAACCTGAATATTATTATGAAAATTTACCTAATTTAAATGACAAAAACGTTTTCATATTAGAACCCATGCTTGCCACCGGAGGATCTCTGTCTTTTGCTATCGATAAAGTAAAGGAACAAAAACCAAAAGATATTATTGCTCTAACTGTTATTTCTGCCCCTGAGGGTATTGAACGGTTAGAAAAAGAGCATTCAGATGTCACATTGATAACAGGTAATATAGACAAAAAACTGAACGAAAGTTGGTATATAGTTCCAGGCCTTGGAGATATGGGAGATAGGCTTTTTGGTACAACTTAATGAAAAGATGTTTTCTTGTCGTTATCGATTCTTTAGGTGTTGGTGAAGCACCTGATGCAGATAAATATGGTGATTTAGGAACAAATACTCTTTCAAATGTTGCAAATGCTGTAGGTGGTGTCAATTTACCAACTATGGAAAAGTTAGGTTTTGGAAAAATTACTCAAGTAAAAAATATGAATACCAGCCATATTGCTACTGTGGGAAGATTATCTGAAGAGTCAATTGGAAATGATTCTACTACTGGACATTGGGAGCTTGCAGGTTTAGTAACTGAAGAAGATTTCTCAACTTATCCTGACGGATTTCCTCAAGATTTAATTCACTCAATTCAAAAAGAAGCAAATATTGAATTCATAGGCAACAAACATGCATCTGGTACTGAAATATTAAATGAACTGGGAAGAGAGCATCTATCATCGGGAAAATTAATTTTATATACTTCTGGGGATTCAGTTTTTCAAATTGCCGCCCACGAAAATATTTGTTCTATTGAGAAACTTTACAAAATATGCGAGATTTCAAGAAAATATTGTGATGAATACAACATAGGGCGAGTAATTGCAAGACCATTTATTGGAGAATATGGCAACTTTGTTAGAACTTACGATAGAAAAGATTTTGGTATGAATCCCCCAGGTGAAACAATTCTAAGTTATTTATATAAAAATAATCTATCTACATATGGGATTGGTAAAATCAGTGATTTATTTGGAGAAATGTTTTTAACAACTGCTGTTCATACTGAGGGTGACTCAAATGGACTTGAATACCTATATGATGAAGCAAAAAGTGGTAATCATGATTTTATTTTTGTTAATTTAGTTGATTTAGATATGCTGTACGGTCATAGAGAAGACCCACATGGATATTATGAGGGATTAAAACTTATTGATAAGCAAATTCAAGGAATTTTAGATGCCATGAGCGAAAACGACCTAATAATTTTTACAGGTGATCATGGAACAGATCCAACAGACGGTAAAACAGACCATTCAAGAGAATATGTGCCAATGGTTGCTTATAAAAAAAATGGTAAAGCTGAATATATTGGTGATCTTGAAGGTTTCTATAATGTTGCTTCAACGATATGTGATTTTTTTGAATTAAATAATATATTTCCAGGTAAAAGCTTTTTAAATCAAATTTAACTTATTAACCTAATATCAAATGATTGAAAAAATAACAGAGTCTAAAGTTTTTATCTCAAAATTCATTGAAGGGAAAACTATAGAATCTGTGATTGTATTAGGATCCGGAATGAGTGGTTTTGAAGAAAACTACAAACCTTTATATCAATTAAATTATTCTGAAATACCAAATTTTTTACAACCATCTATCGAGGGTCATTCTGGGAAGTTAAGTATTGTAGATATTGAGGGAAAAATAACAGCAATTCTGTCTGGCCGTGCTCATTTTTATGAAGGTTACCCTATTCAAGAATTAGTGATACCAATCAGAACATTTATAATGCTAGGTGCGAAAACTCTTGTACTTACAAATGCGGCTGGAGGGATTTCTTCAAAATTTACTCCTGGTGATATTGTTGCCATTACTGACCATGTAAATTTAACTGGTGATAACCCGTTAATTGGTAAAAATATAGAAGAATTTGGCCCAAGATTTCCAGATATGTCTAACGTGTATAATTCTGAGTTGTTGAGTCTAGCAGAAAAAGTAGCAGAAAATCATTTTGAGTTTAAAACTGGTGTTTATGCCTGGTTCACCGGTCCTTCTTATGAAACACCTGCGGAAGTAAATTTTGCTAAAAATATTGGAGCTGATTTAGTTGGAATGTCAACTGTGCCTGAAGCAATTGTAGCTAAACATGCTGGTATAAAAACAGTAGCTTTTTCATTAGTTACAAATTTAGCAGCAGGAATAAGTGAGAATCCTCTTGATCATAATGAGGTAATTGAAATTGCTGAAAAATCTAAAGTAAAACTTCAAAACTTTATGAAAGAATTTTTGTCTGAAATTAATATCGGTAATAATTAATTCTAATTAATATAAAATTTATGAATATCACTGTATGCGCAAAGCAAATTCCAGACCCAGCTAACGATACATCATATGATAACGGAATAATCGTCAGGCCTGAAGAACAAGTTTTAGATGATACTGACAGATATGGAATTGAAGTAGCACTTCAGTTAAAAGAAAAGTTTGATGCTGAAGTTACGATTATTTCTATGGGTCCTGCTGGAACAATGAAAGGCTTGCAACAAGCACTACAGATGGGGGCTGATAAAGCAATATACGTAGATGATGACTCATTGAAAGGTGCTAATTCTTTATTGACAGCAAATGTTTTAAGTGAACTTGCAAAAACAACAAATGCAGATATTGTTATTTTTGGTACTGAATCAACAGATGGTTATTCGGGAACGGTACCACAGCAAGTTTCAAGATTTTTAAAATTAGATTGTATATCTTATGTTAAAGCTTTAGAAATTAGGGATGATGTTTCACTTACTAGGCAAACATCAGAAGGATCTGAAAAAGTTAAAATGCCACCTAAATGTGTAATATCAGTCACTGCTGGAGGTGTAGAGCCGAGATATCCGAATTTCAAAGATATTATGGCTGCAAAGTCTAAACCAATAGAAAAAGTCGAACTAGACAAACTAAATATTACAACAGAACAAAATTTGGAATTTATAAGTATTGAAGCACTAGAAAATTCAAAAAATGGGGAAACAATTATTGACGAAGGTGAGGCCTTCCAAGTTATAGTTGACAAACTTAAGGAACTTAAAGTTATATGAAAACATTAATATTAGGTGAAATTTTAAATGAAACACTTAGCAGTGGAACATTAGAGATAATTAAAAAAGCACAAGATGAAAATCTTGATTATCAAGTTTTAACAATTGGAAGCGATGATGCGCCAAAAATTGGTTCTGAATCATTTAAACAAACTTATATAAAAAGAAGCAGTGAATCTTTACAATTTAGTAAGATCACAGATTTAATTACAAATATTATCAATAACGAAGGTATTAACTTGATTTTAGGATCTTCTACATATCTTTGTAGAGATTTGGTTTCTTTTATTTCTGTAGATTTGAATTCAAGTCCAGTTTCAAATGCTATAGATTTTGAAATTAGTGAAGATACAGTTTCAACAATAAATTCTATAAATGGTGGTGAAAGTTTATACAAATCAAAGATTGCATCTACTCATGCTCTTTTGTTGATAAGGCCAAAATCTTTTGACCCCGCTGATGTTGAATTAAACGATAATTTTGAAACTATTGAAGTGGAAAGTTCTGATGTTTCTATTTTTGATATATATAAAGAAGAAAAAACTGGGCCACAATTGGAAGATTCTAAAGTAGTGATATCTGCTGGAAGAGGCATGGTAGATAAAGAAAATTTAGTAATTGTTGAAGAATTAGCAGCAAAATTAAACGCAGCTATTGGAGGAACTAGAGCAATTGTAGATGCAGGTTGGATGCCTTATTCGCAACAAGTTGGACAAACGGGTAAAACAGTAAAACCAGATGTTTATATTGCATGTGGTATATCTGGAGCTACTCAACACCAGGTAGGCATGAAAGATTCAAAATATATAATTGCAATAAATAAAGATGAAGAAGCTCCTATATTTCAATTAGCTGATTTGGGTATTGTTGGTGATACTTTAAATGTTATTCCAAAAATAAATCAAAATCTCTAAAATTTAAAATTGTAAGGAAGTATCTCCTCAAAGGTATATTCTTTATAACCATTCTTATCAACAACGATTACATTCTTTGTATCAAATTCGGCTAATCTTTGACGGGAAATTCCACATGGAAATATTGCAGTGTCTGATTCAGCATCAATACATGCAACTGCAATAGTTTTAATACTTTTTTCGCCTTCGGATATAGCTTTAACAACTGCTACATCTTCAGCACAAACTGTTGCAGGATATGAAGCATTTTCAATATTGCAACCTGTATATACATTTCCCGAATCTGTAATCAGTGCTGCACCGACTCTAAAATTAGAATAAGGGGCATATGCCTTTTCTGCAATATTTCTGGCTAAATCAGCTAAATCACTATTTTTCATTAGTACCTATTAGACTTTCAAAATCTTCTTTTGTCTTTGTGAAAACCCTAGATCCAGAACCTGGCTCCATAGTGACACCATATAATACATCTCCAGCATGCATGGTTTGTTGTTGATGTGTAACGATTATATATTGAGCATCTTGTTTTATTTTATCTAGCAAATTAATCATTCTGTGGAGATTTGCATCATCAAGAGCTGCCTCAACTTCATCTAAAATATAAAATGGACTCGGGAAAGATTTAAAAATTGAAAATAAAAATGCAATTGCAGCTAATGATCTTTCTCCTCCAGATAATAATGATAATTTTTTAACTTTTTTACCTCTTGGTTGAACAGATATCTCAATACCAGCTTCTAAAATATTTGATTTATCAGTAAAGGAAAGAGAGCCTTTACCTCCTGGAAATAATGTTTCAAATATTTCGGAAAAATGTACTGATATTGAGTTAAATGATGATTCGACTCTGAATTCTATTTCTGTTTCGACTTCTTTAATATTTTTTAGCAACTCTTTTTTTGAAAGCTGTAAATCATTAATACTGGATTGTATTTCTTCACGTCTCAAATTTAAAGAGTCAAAATCTTCTTTTGCTAAGTAATTTACAGTACCGATCTCTTCTAACTTGATTTCAAGATGTTTTATTTCATTTTCTAATTCATTTTGATTTGTAGCGACAACTTCATATTGATTAATTTCATCAATATTCAAACCATAAATATTGATTAAATTAGAGTAATGATTACTTTTAAAACTTTCCGATTCAGATTTTTTAATCGCTACATTAGTTAGATTGTCTTTTGTATTAAAAAGTTCAATATTTAAAGATTCAATTTTTTCATCTATTTTTTCAATTCTTTTATTTGAATTTCCATATTTTTGATCAAATTTTACAGATTCTAAGTCTAATTTATTAGAAGTTGTGTTACTAAACTCAATTAAGGTTTTAGCTGATGCAATTAAATCAGTTAATTGTGACTTCTGTTCTATGTGATCAATATTTTCAAGATTCACTTTAAGTTCATTTAATTCAGCATTATGTTTTGAATGATTCTTTATTCTTTCTTGTGATGATATAAGTTGATTACTAACAAGATTTATATCACGTTCTAATTGTTTAAGGTTATTTTCTAAATCGTTTTTTTGTTTATTGATATCTGCTTTAAATTCTTCTTTTTGAAAAATATTTGAAAGGAGCTCTTTTTTCTTAAGAAGTTCAGAATTTAGAATTTCAGAATCAATATTAATTTGAAGAATATTATTTTTATTATTATCTAATTCTCTTTGAATTATTTTTTTTGTGTAATTTGGAAATTCTTGAACTTCATTTTTTGAAACTTGGTAGGATTCTAACTTAAGATTTAAATCAATTAATAACGATTCTGAAATTTTTAAATCCTCTTCCCACTTTGAAAATTCTTTTTCAAAAAGTTGTAAATCTTTATTAGTAATATCAATTGTTTGTTTTATTTGTTTAATTTCACTTTCTAGAACTGCTTCATTTACCTCTGTAGAAGCAGATAATTTTTTTATAATTTCTTCAATTTGATATTTAATGTCTGAACTTTGATTTTCTAAAGTAGTTAAATTTTTCTTTTTATCCATCAACTGTGATGTGAGCATTGATATCTGATTATTATTATCATTTATTTTACCTATTGTTTTATTCAGCTCTTCTGAAGCCTTAACTTCTTCTCTTTCTAAATTATCTTTTCGCTCATTTGCAACTTGAGCTAAAGACCTCAGTTGCTCAGATATATTAGTAAATTTTCCAGAATAATCTTTAAATGTTGAACCTATTGAATATCCGTCACCGAGTTCATTATTAATATGACTTTTTTGGTCCTTTAATATTTTTAGTTTTGTATCAATATCATTTAGATTTTGATTAATTAATTTTTCTTCATTTAAAAAACTTTTATACTTATTATCAAATTTTCTGAACATCATGATATTAAGTTCAATAACTTTATTCTTTAAAAGATTTGTACTCTCTTCATGTATTTTTGCCTTTTCCGCTTGATCTTGTAGTGGTTTTAGTTGTTTTTTAATCTCACGAAGCACGTCTTTTGCTCTCTTGATTTCTTTCTCGCCAGATTCAATTCTTTTTAACGATTTTACTTTCTTAACTCTGAGTGGAAGAATTCCTGCTGCTTCTTCAATAGTCATTCTATGGTCTTCAGGTTTAGAGTTTAAAATTTCAGCTATCTGGCCTTGGGAAATAATAATATGTTGCTGCTTTCCAATTCCAACATCATTTAAAAATTCTTGAATATCTAACAAACGGCAATTTAATCCATTCATAAAATATTCTGAGGTACCATCCCTATACAATTTTCTTCCAATAGATATTTCAGAATTTCCATTGAATAATTTTTCATCTACTTCAAAATTTAAGAAAACTTCTGCAAAACCTTTTTGAGATAACTTTTCTGTTCCAGCAAATATAACATCTTCCATCTTATTGGTTCTCAAGGTAGCTGGACTTTGAGTACCTAATACCCAAGATATTGCATCAACAACATTGGATTTGCCTGAACCATTTGGTCCAACTATTACATTGACTTTATTTGAAAAGTCAACAGAAGTTTTTTCATAGAATGACTTAAAGCCATTAATATTTAAAGATTTTAAATACATTATTTACCCTGTTGTTAATTTAATATTAGTAACAAATAGAATTATTTGCTTCAAATTAAAAAAATTTAAGAGACCGTTATTGTGACTGCCTTAGTATTTTGAGTATTTAAACTATAAAGATTGCTTAAATATTGATAGGGTTTTTCATTGACTATTCCTAATTCATGTAAGTATTTAGTTGCAGCTAAATCTACTCCCCTTTTACTTCCATCTAAACATTTAAACAAGTATGACTCATCGTTGTTTGTGATAAATAAAACTCCCTCAGCACCAGATTTAGCTAATGTTGGATTGCTTGAATTGAGAATTATATTTGTATCTGTTCGATTTTCACCACCAATAAGTAACGGATATGTTTGGTAAGAATTAAACATATCACTCCAATTTTTAAAATATTTTGTAGTTTTTATTTTATTAACTGCTTTCAAAAAACTATCAGTTCGTAAATGTATTGCTGGAAGACCACATCCGTCTGTGCCAAAACCTATATTCTTATCATTGAAAATAAATTTAAAGAACTCTTCAACTGTCGATTGTGTTTTACTCTCAAAGGTATGATAGATTTTTTCATCTTCGTTCAGTATTTTTGAAAACAAAAGCATAGCTAGGTGTTTTCCTGAACAATTATGGTGTAATTTTGTAAATTCTTTATTATTTTTTAATAAATTATCAGCGGTTAGTTCATGAAATGGTCTTTGTTTTCCACAAACTAGTCTTTCAAGATTTAAATCGAATTTTTTTGCAATTAATTTAATTAATTCTGTATGAATTTCTTGACCAGAATGAGAAGATGAAAATATAGCTATTTCTTTACTTGTAAATGATATATTTTGATTTTGAGCTTCATGAAGAAGAGGAATAAGTTGAAAAGGTTTAACAGCCGATCTTGGAAAAAAATAGTCATATTCATTTTGATTATGTTTGTAAACGTTAATAAAGTGAACCGATTCAAGGGAACCATCTCTATTAAGTTCAACTTTTAATTTTTTAATTTTTGACATTTCCTACAAAAATATGTGGCTCTTTGATTTATGTATATTTTATCAATTATATGTTCACAATTAAAACAATTTATTTTGCTATATATTTTTAAAAAATTCTGATTTGAGCCAAATTCTCCATAAGGCAAAAAATACGTCATATCACTTAAAGTTGTTCCATTATTTTTAACTGCTAAACGCATAATTTTCTTTGTATTGTTAAAAAAATCTTTCCAATTATTGTTATTTAAAATATTTACTTTTGTTTTTGGGTGAATCCTTGAAGCAAACAATATTTCGTTTGCATAGATGTTTCCTATTCCACTCATGTATTTTTGATTAAGTATATAGTCTTTTATCAATGATTCTGATTTTTTACTTTTATTAATAACCATTCTTGATTGATCTTTGTTGATATTCAGTACATCTGGACCAATTTTTTTTAGATAATTATTTTTTAGTTCTGACTTTATAATATTTATAAATCCAAATCTTCTAATATCATCAAAATTAATTTGATCTTTATCAAAGTAAAAACTTGCTCTTGTATGTTTATTTTTTTTATCGTTTACTTGTATTCTTCCGCTCATTCCTAAATGAAAGATTATTGAATATTGTTCAAAATCAAAAATTAATAATTTTCCTTTTCTTGATATTCCTAATAAAGATTCATTAATTTTTGGTTTTTTTGTGTTAAATCTATTTGTTCTGTGATCATTAATTTTATAACCTTGAAGTTTCTGACCAATGATATTTGGAGATAACGAAAGTCTAATTGATTCAACTTCAGGTAGTTCAGGCATTTATTTTTTCTAATGCTTGTTTTGCAGCTTCTTGTTGTGAACTTTTCTTTGACTTGCCTTCACCAATCCCGATAATCTCTTTATCTAAAAATACTTGTGTTTGAAATTTTTTATCATGGTCTGGACCGCTAGAGGAATCCATATAATTTACTTTTTTTCCAACTTTTGCATAATACTCTTGAAGCCTTGTTTTATAATCTTTTTGTCCAGGATTTTCAGACAGTTCTTTAATGCTCGGATATATGTATTTTGAAACAAAACCATTTACTGCAGTTAATCCCCCATCAAAATATAAAGCTGCAATCAAAGCTTCAACTGCATCTTCGATTATAGATGATTTTTTTCTACCTCCAGTAGAGTCTTCTGCTTTACTCAAAAACATAAAAGATCCAATATTTATTTCATTACCTAATTTCACTAAATTTGACTGATTAACAGCACTTGATCTTATTTTTGTAAGACTTCCTTCATCTAAATCTGGAAAGTGTTTAAAAAGGTACTCTGTTAAATCAAAATCTAAAATAGTATCTCCAAAAAACTCATATCGCTGATTTGATACTAAATCTGGTTTTTCATCTAAATAAGATTTATGAGTTAAAGCAATTTTTAAAAGTTTTTTGTCCTTAAAGTTATACCCTATTGTTTTTTCGAAGTCTTCTATATTTTTCATAATTCATTTAATGCGGATGAAAACTTATGGATTAATTCTTTTTTTACAGCAGTTTCTGTATATATAATTGCATTTTTGACAGCTTCAGAATTAGAAGAACCATGACCTATCGTGACTACTCCGTTTACACCTAATAAATATGAAGCACCAGACTTATCCGGATTTAGCTGATCTTTGACAGGTTTCAAAGCTTTTTTTACAGGAATTAACAAAGGTTTAAATAAATTATCTACTAACGCTGAAGAAATAAGATTTTGCTGTAATTTTGCAGTACCTTCTAGTGTTTTTAATACTACATTCCCTGTAAATCCATCAGTAACAAAGACATCTGCTTTTTTTGTCGAAAAATCTCTTCCTTCTATATTTCCAACAAAGTTTAAATTACTATTTTTTAATAATTTATGTGCTGCTTTTTCTACATCTCGCCCTTTAGTTTCCTCTTCTCCGTTATTCAAAAGACCTACTCTAGGATTATCAATATCCATTATTACTTCAGCTAATTTGGCTCCCATTATTCCATATTGAAAAAGAACTTTCGGCTTAACGTCCAAACTCGCTCCTGAATCAAGAAGAATAGTATTACCACTTAACGAGGGTAAAACAGAAGCTATGACAGGCCTAATTACTCCCTTGTGTTTTCCAAGAATTGAAATTGCACTAATTAATGTTGCGCCTGTGGAACCTGCAGAAAATACTGCCTGTACTTTTTTGTCTTTAAGTAGTTGCATGCATCCAACTATTGATGCATTTTTTTTATTTCTTATAGCCTTTAATGGATCTTCGTCCATAGAAATAACTTGAGGAAAATCAAAAACTGGTATTTCATGGTTATCTAAATATGGATTAATTAAATTTTCATCACCACATAAAACAACATTAACACCTTGATCTTTCGCTTTTATGGCTCCTTTGACGATATCTATTGGAGCAGAATCTCCACCCATTGCATCAATAGCAATAGTATTCATAACAAACTTAACTTACTTCAGGTTCTTTTACTTGACGACCATTGTAAGTACCATCAGCTGGATTTACTCTATGTGATTGTTTTGCTACACCTGTCTCAGGGTCAATTACAAAATGGGGTCTAGATACTTTATGCGTAGCTTTTCTGCGCCTAGTTCTTGATTTAGACATCTTTTTCTTTGGTACTGCCATAGCTATATTCCTTTCAAACTACAAATCTAGCTGACTTAGGGAAGAAAATGGACTTTCTTTTAAGTTTTTTTCTTCACAATTACATTTAATTTCATTCATATTGTTACCACACAGACCACACAAGCCTTTACATTTATTGCCACATATATACAGTGTATCTAAGTTGTCGATTATTATTTCTGATATAAATGGCTCTATATCGATGTACTCATTATCAAAATTAATTTCATAATCGTTTTCAATGTCAATGTTTAGTTTAAAAGATTTTGAGTTTTTCATTTTATTTTCCTTTTTAGAGAGACATCTTGCACATTCTGATTGATAAGAAAATTCTAAGTTAATATCAATATTTAATATTGAATCTTCAATAAAAATTTCCAAAATTGTATTCACAAAATCTTTTTCATCTGTGAAATGGTTAGCATAAGAAATTTCAAATTTCCCGGAAAGATTTATAGCGAGCGGAGTTGAAGAATTGACTATATCAATAGTTTTAATCTTTGAATCGAATTGCATTAAGTTTCTGGATTCTCTATATTTCGGGGCTCACGCAATTTATTTTTTTCTTTTTCTAGAAAATTAGAAAGTTGATCAATTTTATTCTGAATGTCATCAATTCGCTGATCAATTGTATCTTCTATATTAGTTCTATAAGTTTGCATCTCAACTTCAGCTTGCTTTATTAGTGCATTTGCTTCAATTACAGCTTCCTGTATAACATAAGAATTTGCTATCAATTTTTCCGATTCTGCCTTCGCCTCATCTAATAGAGCTTTTGATTCAATTTGTGCTTGATTGATAAAACTTTCTTGTTCTCTAACAATCCACCTTGCTGTGCGCATCTCAACTGGCATGGAGTCAATTATTTCATCAATACTTTTTAATATATCTTTTTTGTTAATTCTTCCTTTAAGAGTATTCGAATTTAATTTATTTCTTAAATTTTCTAATTTATCAACAATTTCGATTTTACTTTGACCTTTTAAAACCTCTTCAAAGCTTGCTTCAGAATTATTCATTGTTTAGCCTTTTTAAAACTTCTTTTGGAACTAAAGAGGAAACATCCCCACCAAGGGAATGAATTTCTTTAACCATTGAACTTGATAAATAACCAAACTCGGGTGAGGATGGAATAAATATGGTTTCATACCCAGCAAGTGTTGAATTTGCTTGGGCCATTTGAAACTCATAGTCAAAATCTGTCATTGCTCTTAAACCTTTAACAATTGCGTCAACAGAGTTCTTTGATGCAAAGTCAACTAAAAGACCCTCAAAACTCATTATTTTTATATTTTTATTGTTATTAAAAATTTCCTCAAGCATTAATGAACGATCTTCACGTGAGAATAATGAATCTTTTGATGGATTAACTACTACACCTACTAATATTTCATTAAAAATTTTAGAACATCTATTTATAACATCTATATGACCATTCGTTGGTGGGTCAAAAGAGCCAGGGATTAAAATTTTCATAATTTACTCAATATAAGAATATTACTTTGACCAAAATTTTTTTCTTTATGAATTTTATAATTTTTTAAAGTTTCAAATTCTTCAGAGGCTGTGTGACGATGTACTACAACAAACCCTTCTTTGTTTAATAAATTATAAATTTTTATAATCTCATTCTTTACAATTTCAGTTTCAATTTTGAAAGGAGGGTCATAGAAAACTATATCGTACGTATTTAATGATGTATCTAAAAATTTGTCAACACTAGATTTAGTGATTTTATAGTTAATTTCAAAATGACTTAAGTTTTGCTTCAAAATATTAATACAATTATTTGAGTTTTCTACAAAAGTTACAAAATTAGCACCTCTACTTAACGATTCAATTCCTAAACTTCCAGACCCAGCATAAAGATCTAAAATATTTTTATTTTCAATGTTGAACTGTAGAGAATTAAATACTGACTCCCTAACTTTACTCATCATAGGTCTTGTTAGTGGGTCATCAATTGTTTGTATTAATTTAGACTTATATTTACCTGCGAGAACTCTCATGTAGTACCACTCGCTTTGAAATAATTAGGAAATAGAATTTGTGCTTCTTCAAATAGTAGATTTTTAATATCTTCAGATTCTAGCTGATCGAATATATTTTTTGATTCTAGAAGTAATTTATAATCATATCTCAAATCAGCTATCTTTAAATCAGATTGTCCAGATTGACTTGTTCCAGTAACTTTACCTTCTCCTCTAATTTCTAAATCAATTTCTGATAATCTAAAGCCATCTTTTATATCTACGATAGCCTCTAATCTTCTCTTTCCATCTTCACTAATTGTTTTCAGTGTTTTTTTCTTAGAAACATGAAATACACATTCCGATTGTTTATCACTCCTTCCAACTCTTCCTCTTAATTGATGTAGTTGATTCAATCCAAATCTTTCAGCACTTTCAATAATCATTAAGGTAGCATTTGGTATATCTATACCAACTTCAATAACAATTGTTGAAACCAAAATATCAATTTTTCCACTTTTCATATCTTGCATTATTTGTTCTTTTTCATCAAATGACATCTTTCCATGAAGTATTGAGACTTTATAATCCTTAAATTTTTCTTTATACTCAATAAATACATTTTCTGCTGCTTGAATATCCATTACTTCACTTTCTTCAATAAATGGGCAAACTACAAATATTTGAGATTTTCTCTTGAGATGAAACTTACAAATATCATAAATAATATCATTATCTTTTTTTGAACCTTCAATCAAATGAGAAGTGATATCTTTTCTTCCAGGCGGTAATTCGTTAATGGAAGAAATTTCTAAATCACCATAAATAGATAATGCAGTAGTTCGTGGAATTGGGGTTGCTGTCATTACTAATTGATCAGGAATATCTCCCGTTTCGTTTATTAGTTTTTTTCTTTGCTCAACACCAAATCTTTGCTGTTCGTCAATAATGGCAAGTCCTAGATTTGAAAATTTTATACTTTCCTGAATTAAAGCATGAGTGCCGACATATAGACCTGGATTTCCATTTTTCAAATTTTCTAAAATTTTATCTCTATTTTTGACTGATGAGGTTAAGAGATGGATCTCGTATTGATCTTTATTCATAAATTCGTTGATAGAAGAATAATGTTGCTCTGCTAAAACTTCCGTTGGTGCCATTAATGCAACTTGATAATCTGATTTTATTGCAGCATAAGAAGCAATAGTAGCAACAACAGTTTTTCCCGAACCAACATCGCCCTGTAAAAGTCTTTTCATAGGATATGTTTTTTTTAAATCTTCTAAAATTTCGTTCATTGCGCTAGTTTGCGATTGAGTTAAATTAAAAGGAAGTTGTTTTACAAATTCTTCTATATCTGGATTAGTAAATTTATAAACTAATCCTTTATTTTCATTTTTGTGTTTTGACTTTAGGTTTGCAAATATTGATCTTAAGTAAATAAACTCATCTAAAACTAATCTTCGTCTTGCACTTTTATAGTCATTTTCATTCTTTGGAAAATGTATCATTTTGATACTTTCAAATCTATCAAGAAGAGAATACTCTTCTCTAATGTTCGAAGGTAAAACATCAAACAATCCTGGTTCAAAATTATCTTTTGTTGACTCTAAAATATTAATTATTTCTTTTAACCCTTTTCTAATACTCGCACTGGTCATTCCTTCAACTTTCTTGTAAATAGGAATCAGGGAACCTGTCTGATTTAATTCTTCAACATCAGTGAATTTTTCTATAGCTGGATTTTTAAACTCAATACTTCCTGTTTTCTTTACTTCAGGCTTACCTGAAACAGCAACTACATCTCCTTCCTTAAATCTTGACTCTATATACTGTGGGCCAAACCATTTTGCTTTTAAGCTACCTGACTCGTCGGATATGGTAAGTGTCGCAATTCTTAACCTTGTTTTTGTTGTAAAAACTGATAATTTGTCAATCGTGCCAAAAATAGTTACTTCATAAGTTTGATCATTTTGTTCAATTTCAGACACTAACTTAACTTTTGATCTATCAATATGTGTTCTTGGATAATAACGAATCAAATCGTTGATTGTTTTTAATTTGCTTTTTTTTAAACTAGCAAATTTTTTTTCTCCAATGCCTTTGACAAAATTAAGTTCTATTTCGTTTAAATATTTATAACTTCTTTCAGCCACAATCAAACATTACCTAAAAAGTTTTAAAATGAAAGTACCTAGTAATTAATAAATTAGTTATAGTTAGAATTGTATTTTGGAGGAAATATTATGGCAAATAGATGTCAAGTTACAGGAAGAGAACCGAGATCTGGAAAGAACGTTACTTTTTCACACAAAAGAAATCCTCGATGGTTTAAACCTAATATTCAAACAAAAAAGTATTGGCTAGCGAGCGAAAATAGATGGGTAAGGCTTAAAGTTAGTACAAGAGGTAACAAAATAATAGATAAGCGTGGAATAGAGTCAGTTGTGAAAGAAATCAGACAAAGAGGCGAAAAAGTTTAATGGCACAAGGTGTTGTTAAGTCATATGACCCAAATACTGGAAATGGAATCATATTACTAGATACCGATAAATCCGAAGTTTATCTTATACCAGGTTCGCTAAAAGGCTCTATTTTTAGAACATTAAGACAGGGTCAAAGAATAAATTTTGAAATTGAATCCCATGATGAAGTTAATGTTGTCAAAAATATTCGAATTGGACAAGATAAGTATTAAACAACTTAATGTCCTTTATTAATCTAGACCTATCAAACGAAGAAATCATTAAAAAATATTTTAATGATTTATGCTGTGATGATTATACAGACCCACTAATAAAGGGTGGACAAACTTATGCAGATAATGCTCTGAATTCACTGGATATTCAAAATTATGCAAAAACTCGAAATAATGTTTTACCTATTGAAAAAAGAGGGTCAACTTATCTATCACCTTATATAAGGCATGGATTAATTTCGTTACCCGAATTATGGAGTTTTGTTGAAAAATTTGAATATCAAGATAAAACAAAATTTAGAGATGAACTGTTATGGCAAGAGTTTTCAAGACATTTATATGCAATTGTGGGTAAAAATTCACGTAATTATTTAAATTATTCAATTAAATCAAACAAAAATAATCAAAATAAATACCAAAATATGAACTGTATTGATTCAATTAAAACCGAACTTGAAAGCACTGGATACATGGTCAATCAAACAAGAATGTGGTTTGCTTCTCACTTTTCATTAAGGGATGGAAACAATTGGAGAAATTATGAAGATTACATGTTTAAACATTTAGTTGACGGATCAAGATTTGCAAACAGATTAGGTTGGCAATGGGTTATGGGTTCGCAAACTGGAAAAATTTATGGATTTTCTAAATTCCAAGTAGACAAAAGGGCTAAAAGTTTGTGCAACACTTGTGTAGTCAAATATGCTTGTCCTATACAAAATTGGCCAGAAGAAGTAAGCATAACTAAAAAAACAGTTGAGTTTGATTTAAATCCTGAAATAAATTTTGGACCAAAAAGTGTAAAAAATAATATAGATTCTATACCTGAATTTGTGTGGCTAACTGCTGAATCATTAGGAGATAATGATCCAGCATTAAATTATTACTCAAATCTTCCTGCTATTTTTATTTTTGATAAACCTTTATTAAAATATATACAACTTTCTACCAAAAGAATTATATTTTTATTAGATTGCCTAAAAGAATTAGCTAACAAAAGAGAGCTCAAAATTTACTTAGATGACCCAATTGAGTTTTTAAATGGTAAAAATTTTGGAAGTACATTTGCGCCGGTACCTAAATATAAAAAAATAACAAAAAAAAATATTCCAACTGTGGAGTTTCCCTCCACAAGGTTGGTCGAACCTATCAACTTTTACCCTTCCAGTTTTAGTTCTTGGAAAAAAAGAATAGAATTAAAAATATGAAAAGATATTTTCTTTTTTTATTTCTCTTCTTTCATAACTATATATATATTTTCTCTGATGGAAGAATCGGTAAGTTTTTAAGTAATCGGCCATGTTTGATACTTCATACAACTGGTGCTAAAACAAATTTAGAAAGAAAAAATGTTTTAGTTTTCTTAAAAGAAGATCAGGATGTCTGTGTTGTAGCCTCAAAAGGTGGGAGTGATACTAATCCTGGTTGGTATCACAATTTAAAAAAATATCCTGAATGTGTAATTCAAATAGGAAGAAAAAAATTTAATGCTGTTGCAAGAGAAATTCATGGAGATGAAAAAGATGAGTGGTGGATCAAAATGGATTATTTGAACAATGGTGGGTACGAAGCATATCAAAAAAGAACTGAAAGACAAATTCCTGTATTAATTCTTAATATTTCTTAGTCACATATTGTGCCTAAGAAAGTTTTGTAATTTATTTTAAATATATCTAGTATTTACAGTCTTTTTAAAATATTATTTATGATTTCTAAATCTAATATTTCAACTACTTCATCCGCCTCGTTTAATTGTTCTTTAGAAAATATTCCTCTGTCAATTGCCAAAACATACGAGCCAGAAGCTTTACCAGATGATATGCCTGTTGGGCTATCTTCAATAACTAAATTTAGAGAAGTTCCCAATTTCTCAATTGCCTCATTATAAATATCAGGATATGGTTTATTTCTCTTTACTAAATCACCTCCAATGACAAAATTAAAGTAAGTATCAATTTGAAATCTTTGAAGTTTTTTGTGTAATAGATTATATGGACTCGCGGATACACAAGCCTGTTTATAATCCAGATCCGATAATTGTTGAAGTAATCTTTTTGCATCTTGAAATATTAATCTTTCATCTAATGAATTTTCAATTATATAGCCTAAATTAGACATCGTTTGGTGGAAATTTTCGAGTTCTACCTGTTCGGAATAAAATGAATGAACAATCTTATCATCTACTCCAACAAATTGTTTTATTTCTTCTTCTGGAATACTTAATCCGAAATCTTTTAGATGCGTTTGCCAAGCATAAGCATAGAGTCGTTCCGTATCCATGATAGTTCCATCACAATCCCAAAATATCCCGTACATTTAACCTAATTTACTTTTGATATCTTTTGCAGATTTTAGTGCAGTTCCATCAGATCCCTCTGTAGACCAAGTAAATGAAGAATTTTTAGCTTCAGAAATCATATCATTCATTAACTCAAATTTGCTGAATCCTTTTGTTTCCCATAAATACAGAGCGTGACTGCCAGGTATCGTATTAACTTCGTTTAGATACAATTCTTTATCTTTCAGAAGAAAATCTACTCTAGATATTCCTCTAATTTCAACAATTGTCATAAATAAATCTAGTATTCGATAAATTTCATCTTCAACTTCTTTTTCAATTTTTGCTGGAAGTTCTCTTTTAGAACCCTCTAGTCCCCCATTTTCTAAATATTTATCTGTATAGGAAAATAATTCAAAATTATTTGATCTAATTGGTTTTTCAATTTCTGAATAATTTTGCATGGGGAAGGATCTAACAGCAATCAATAAATCTGAAGATTCTTCTAAATACTTTTCAATAGTTGCGCCTTGATTATAAAGATCTGATGTTGAGGTGATGCTTATTGCAGTTTTATAATCCTCTACAATTTCTACTCCAATAGAAGAACCACCAAATCTAGGTTTAAGAATATATGGACCATCAAATTGTGGATTAATATTTTTAGAAACTAGTTGTTTTTCAAGAACTGGTATATTGTTGCTGCTCATTAAGGTAAAAAAAGCATATTTATCCATACATAATTGAGATGAGGTCAATGATGGCCCAGTGAAATTCAATTTTAATAATGCAAAGAGGCTTTGCAAAGTACCATCTTCTCCTGGACCACCATGGCATGAATTTACAATTAAATCTATTTCGATTTTTTTCTTTTTGAGATAAAAACCTGGGTTTGAGTCTAACTTTATAGATATTTCTTTTTTAAATATATCTTTATTTTCTAAAAAATCTTTAGATTCAAGATTATTATCAACCAAATACCATTTGTTGTCACGCGACCAGTAGATATTTAAAACTTCATATTTTGAAGATAATATTTTTGCAGCTTGCAAGCCTGTTAATATTGAAATGTCATGTTCTGGAGATGGACCTCCATAAATTACTGCTAATTTATCATTCATAATTTAAGGGTGATGATCAGGTAAATCATTTTCAAATAAAACAACATCATTATCTTTCACAACAGAGTTTAGATAAGAAACTGCTAAATCTCTATTTTTAAAAAATTTAACAGGAATATTGTTATCTTCAAAAGCTATCGTGAGTGCAGTTTTATTTGTAAAACCAACTACAAGAGCTTCATCTATAATTTCACTAGCATTGAAGGCAAACTCATAATTATAGGTAAATTGGTCAGAACCCAGCTCTACCATTCCTGGAGTAATCAAGTATTTTTTACCATCAGTTTTCTGTGAATATAACAGTTCTAAAGATGCTAAATTTGAAATTGGGTTTGAGTTAAAAGAATTATCTATAATAGTCTGACCCAAGTTTCCTTTCAGAATGGTCTGTCGATGAGAAGTTTTTTCTAAATTTTCAATCTTTTGAAAATATTCTATGATATCCATTTCTAAAGCTATGAGTACACCCACAGTTAATGCAATAGAAAGCTGTAATATTTTTGCACCTTTAACAGAAGCTATGAATTTACCAGATATATAAATAGAATGTAAAGAATTCTGATACTCGACAAAAACAGCAGCGTTCTTTGATGTTGTTGAACAATCAATAACCATTTTTTGTGCTGTCCATAATCTTGCTTGATTAAGCAGTAGCTCATCATCTCCATTGATAATTACTGTCCCAGTAAGATCTACAATCTCTGATTTTGCATCAAGGATATTTTCTAATGACTTCATTCTTTCCAAGTGAACAGGTGCAATGCCAGTTATGACTGAAATATGTGGTTTGACCCATGCACACATCTCACGTATTTCTCCAAATCCATATGTTCCCATTTCAAAAATAGCTATTTCATGTGAAGAATCTAATTCTTCATTAATAGCTTTGGAAATTCCCAGTCGATTATTAAAACTTTCTGGTGTAACAAAAATATTGTTTTTAGTTGAAAGAATTTGAGAAATGGTATTTTTAGTTGTTGTTTTAGAGTATGAACCTGTAATTGCAATTATAGGACCATTAAAAGTAGAGAGCTTTTTTTCAGCATTATCGACGAAAATCTGAGATTTATTTTTTTCATAGCCTTTTGTTATCCTCAAAGCTTGATCAAAAATATAATGTGAAAAAACATTAGCAATTAGAGCTAGAAAATAACCAAATCCAGCGTTTACTGATATAACTGAAATCAAAATAATTAAAAAATAGTAAACAATATTCAGGCGCTTCAATCTCTCTGTAAATTCAACTTTTGAAGATCTGTCTTTGAACAATAATCCCATAGGTAAGAAAAGATTGATTATAGCCAAGACTAAAGCTGTGTAAGGAGTCCATAGACTAAGAAGAGCTAAAATTAGAATAGATAAATAATAAAGATTATTGTAAGGTACTAATCTAACCCATCGGAAGTAAAACTTTGTGACATATCCAGGGATATAATGTTCTCGCTGCGCAATTCTCCCCCATCTTAAAGAATTAGCACAAGAACTTAGCGTAAGAATAATTAATACTATTGTATAGATGATATTCATTTTTTAATTACTTCAATAACGATTTGAGGATTACTCATTAATACATTGTGACCACTACTAGGAATTATCGTTAGTTCAGAATTAGGAATTATATCATTAGAATCCAAACCAACTTGAAGCGGTACTTCTGAGTCATCTTCGCCCCAAACAAGTTCAACTTTAGTATCGATCTTTGACAAAATATCTTTCAAATCATCATTGATAGCCATAACGAGTGTATCTTTTAAATATTTATTTGCATTCTTGTAATCTTCGGAACCATATTTGTTTTTAATTTGATCTAGCTTTTCATTACTAATAAATTTAAATTTATTCATAAATTTATAAATCTCAAAAATAGACGATGATTTTTTTGTATTTTGTTTTTTTATTAAAGGTACACCAATTAGGACTATCTTTTTATATTTATTTATCTGAGACAAGTGTACGGCTATTCTTCCACCAAATGAATGACCTACTATTATTTCCACAGAACTTGGAATTAATCCTGCTAGATAGTCTGCATATTTTTTCGGAGAAAGACTTCTGGGAAATGGTATTGATTTTCCAAATCCAGGAATATCAAATGCAATTGATTCAAATTCATTTTCAATATGAATAAAATCTTTGCTGCTCCTTCCCCAGCCATGTAGAAAACAGACTGTTGGTTTATCAGAATTAATATTTGCAAACGTTAAATTATCTTCAAGAACTTTATATCCCATTAATTAAGTCCTAATCCTAAAGTTTGAATTGCTCTTATCTCCATTCCCATCAAAAAGAATAGTGCGAAAGACCAATATAAATGATAATTTAATTTCATTTCATTTCGGTAAATATATAAAAATGTAAGAACAAATAAATTTACAATATTGTAGAACATGCTGAAAGTTCCTATTTCATTATCTTGAGAATAATAAACAACAATTAATACTTGTATTAAGACAGATAACAAGGCGAGCAATATTAAATAATTAGTAACAATAATGCTTATTTCAAATTTGCTAAATTTTACAACTAATAAAATAAGACCAACAAATGCACATACAAAAATACTTACGTAAGAAGGTAATTCCATAAAATAAAAATCCATAGGTTTATTTTAGTGGCTACAAAATTGAGTATTAATAATTAATCAGTTACAGTATTCATTAATGGTTAATCTGATGAACAATGCTATAACCGAAAATGTACCAAGTGCATGGTACAGCACATTAGAAAATTTTATTGTAAAAGGAAAGAATGCTGAAATATGGGATTCTGACGGTAATAGATTTCTTGATTTTGTAGGTGGATATGCAGTACTAAATACTGGACATTTGCACCCTGTGATAATTGAAAAAGTAAAAAATCAGCTTGAAGATTTTTCTCACTCATGCTTCGCATTTGCACCGCATGAAAATGCGGTAAAGGTATGCCAAGAATTAAATTTAAGATATCCAATATCACAAGAAACAAGATCTTTTTTGGTTAATAGTGGAGCAGAAGCAGTTGAAAATGCAGTTAAAATTGCTAGATATTACACAGGAAGGCAAGAGATAATATCTTTTAAAGGCGGTTTTCATGGTAGAACATACTTGGCTATGGGCTTAACTGGAAAAGATAAACCTTACAAGGAAGGTTTTGGTCCTTTTCCAAGCTTTATTCATCACACAGAATATCCATATGAATATAGAAATATTTCTGACAATGTAGCAATTGAGCAATTAAACAAACTTTTGTCGAAAAATTTAAATCCTCAAGATGTTGCAGCTGTTGTTATTGAAATTCAACTAGGTGAAGGAGGCTACATTCCAGCATCTCCGAACTTTATACAATATCTGAGAGAAATTTGTGACAAACATGGAATATTGCTGGTATTTGATGAAGTTCAAACAGGATTTGGTAGAACTGGAAAAATGTTTGGTGCTGAACATGTAGATGTTGAACCAGATATGGTTACTCTGGCCAAAGGAATAGGAGGAGGATTCCCTCTTGCGGCTGTCGTAGGTCAAAAGGCTATTATGGACTCAATACACGATGCTGGAATAGGTAGTACATTTGGCGCATCACCTGTGTCATGTGCTGCTGCATTGGGAGTCTTTGAAGCATTTGATAATGAAAATATTTTATCAAATACCTTAATGCAAGAAAAAGTAATGAAATCTAATTTGAATATTGCAATGGAAAAATATAATTTTATTGGTGATGTTAGAGGTTATGGTCCCATGATTGGCGTAGAAATAGTAGAAAATAAAAAAAGTAAAAATCCTGATAAATTAAAAACTAACGACATCATAAATAAATGTAAAGATAATGGATTACTTCTTGTTTCATGTGGTAAAGAAGGAAATGTAATAAGATTTATGGGACCATTGACAACTCCACTGAATCATGTTGAAGAAGCTATGGAGATTTTTAATAAATCTTTGAATTAACTAATCATCTATATGAGTTAATTCATGTAGCTTCATTAAAACGTCTCCATCTTTTTGAGATTTAGCTGGAGCTTTCATTAACCAAGCTGATACAAGGTCTAAACTTTCCAAGTCATTTTTATCTTTAAAAAACTTCATATATCTTACTGCATCAATTGTTACTCCAGCACTATTAGGTGAGTCCCAAACCTCAAGTTGAACTTCAATATTTAATGGTGCACCACCAAAAGACTCACCTTCAAGACGAATAAATGCTTTTTTTCTATCCTCTAACCATTTAACATAGTCCGAAGGACCAATTCTTACATTATCAGGTTCAATTCCTGTACCTTTGTTTGCAACCGATGTGACAGATGATGTCTTGCTGGTTCTCTTTGTTTCTAATCTGTCTTCTTCAAGCATATTAAGAAAATCCATATTTCCACCAACATTAAGTTGATAAGTATTTTTTAACTTAACTCCTCTATCTGAAAATAATTGTGCCAAAACTCTATGGACAATTGTTGCACCAACTTGACTTTTAATATCATCACCAATCAAAGGAACTTGGTTGTCTTTAAACTTTTTATACCATTCAGGATCTCTCGCTATAAAAACTGGTATACAATTTATAAATCCTATTTTTGTATTAATAGCAGCTTGAGCATAATATTTTACAGCATCATCTGAACCGACGGGTAGAAGGTTGATTAATATTTCTGCACCAGAATTTTTAAGTGATGCCTCAAAATTGTCATTATCAGATACTTTTTCTATTATATCTTTTGTAAACTTTCCGACTCCATCTTTAGCTACACCAGGCTCTACAGTTACGCCTGTACTATTTACATCAAAAAATTTCATTGTGTTGTTTGGATCTGAAAATATTGCATCGCCGAGATCTTTACCAACTTTTGATTTATTTATATCGTAAGCTGCAACGACTTCAATGTCTGAAACTTTATATCCACCTATTACATCAGATATCAACCCATTTTCTTTATCGTTGTTTGTGTAGTAGTGAATTCCTTGAACAAAGGAGCTAGCGCAATTTCCAACACCCAAAATAGCAACTTTTATTTTTTGTTTCCCCATTCGTAATACTTTAGCAATAGTGAGATTTACACAAATTTATGAATTAATTAAATAAAAAATTAAACCAACTGAAAGAACTGTAGAGAATACCAACTATGAAATACAAAATAAAAGTGATTACACCTACAATTTGGAGAATTTTTAAAAACATATTCATAAAGACTATTTTACAAATTTTGACATATAAATTAGTTATAGTTTAAATATGATTAAAAACTTGTCACCATCAAGAGCATCGCAATTTAAAACTTGCCCCCAACAATTTAAATTTGCTAACGTTGATAAATTAAAAGAACCAACAAATGAAGTTCAAGCAAAAGGCACCACTGTTCATCAAGCATTGGAGGATTTATTTGAATTGCCAAAAGAAGACAGAGATACCGAAAAACTTCATAATTTATTTCGTGCTGCTTGGACAAAAGTAAGACGCACTGATGAACATCATAATCTTTTTTCTAGTGTTGATGAGGAGAGAGAATGGGGTGTAGATGGTCTTAAGTTACTTAACAACTACATGTCTATGGAAGACCCTAAAAGATTTGATCCATTAGAACGAGAGCGTTGGGTAAGAGGAACAATTGAGGATTTAAATTTAAGAGGAATACTTGACAGAATGGATAGAAATCAAAATGGAGAATTAATCATTGTTGATTATAAAAGTGGAAAAGCTCCTACAGAAAAATATAAAGAGCCAAGGTTTTTTGCCTTAAAATTATATGCTTTACTTATAAGAGATGAACTAGGAATAACACCCATTGAGTTAAAGTTAATATATTTAAAAAATTCGACAATTCATACACTAAAAGTAGATAATAAAATGCTGGATGAAGTTAAAATCGAAATCCTAGATATTTGGAGTGACATTAAATTAGCATTTGAAGAAAATAATTTTCCAGCAACAAAAAATGCTTTATGTAAAAACTGGTGTTACTACAAACCAATTTGTCCTGTTTTTAACGACAATGCACCAAGTACCGAAGAATTAAGAAAAATTAATGAAGCTATATCAGAATTACAAGAAGAAATTATGGTTCTAGACATGTTTAAAAATGATAAAGATATTCCAAAAGAAAGCCCTATCAGTAGCAGTGATAGAAATAAAATACAAAATAAAATATTTGAACTTGAAAAAGATAAGGAATTAATAGAAAAAGAAATTGTTGATCTTTTAGGAGATTAAGTTGCGTCTGTGATGGATAAAGACTCTGAAAAAAATATCAAATAATTTAAGGAAACAAACCTCTTGTAAGTTTAGCTGCGGCAACTCTTTTAATACCTTTAATTAGTGCAGCTGTTCGTAAATCACAATTTTGTTTTTCAGAAATTTTCCAGATTTCTTCAAAAGATGTTAACAATACATCTATAAGTTTTTCATAAAGTTCAGCTTCTTTCCATAAATAATTTTGGGTATTTTGTACCCATTCAAAATAACTTGCTGTAATTCCACCTGCATTAGCTAAAATATCTGGGACAATCACAATACCATTATCTCTTAAAATTTTGTCTGCATTAACTGTTGTTGGAGAGTTGGCTCCTTCGATTATTATGTTTGTACTAATTTTTTCGGCATTGCTAGAAGTCAATACTCCTCCTACTGCAGCTGGAATTAGAACATCACAATCAATTTCAAGTATTTCACCTTCGTAATTATCTCCACCACTGAAACCATACACTGAATTATTTTTCGCTATATGTTTAAAAAGTTCTGGAATATTAAGACCATCTTGGTTTATAACAGCTCCCCCCAAATCATTTACTGCAATTACTTTTGCACCTTTTTCATACGAATCTAATGCAGCATATCTTCCAACATTCCCAAATCCTTGGACTACTACTCTTGAGTCTTCATACTTCTTTCCTAATTTTTTCATTACTGCATTTCCAATAGCTACTGCACCTCTGCCGGTTGACTCCCTACGAGTTATAGAACCGCCAAGCGAAGCTGGTTTACCTGTGACAATTCCTGGCTGAGGAGAGCCAACAAAGTTACTGTAAGTATCCATTATCCAGGCCATAGTTTGTTCATCAGTACCTAAATCCGGAGCAGGTATGTCTTTATCAACACCTATTATCGGTAAAAGTTCAGCTGTGTATCTTCTAGTAACTCTTTGCTTTTCAGAGCGAGTTAAAGGGTTTGGGTCAATCGCAACCCCACCCTTTGCTCCTCCATAAGGCAAACCAACGATTGCAGATTTCCAAGACATCAAAATTGCTAAAGCAGTAACTTCACCTAGGTTTACATCAGTTGCGTACCTAATTCCACCTTTTGTTGGGCCCATAGATAAAACATGCTGCACCCTATAGCCGACAACTGTTTCAACATCATCATATTCATCTCTTCGAAAAGGAAATGTAACAACTAATGATCTCTGAGGAAGTTTTAATCTTTCACGAATGTTTGAGTCAAGATTGATTAAATCTGATACATTATCATATTGCCTTATAACCTCTGTGTACATATGTGAGCCAAAGAGATTGTTTTCATCTATCACAAGGCCATGATATATAGATTTTATTTACAAGCACTAAAATTTTAATTTTTTTGTCTCACATAATTTGTAAATTAAAAAGTATGAAAGATAAAGAAATAATTAAATTACTTGAATCCGTTGGACTCAATGTAAATTATGTTTGCTCAAATCATAATGACAGCTGTGACTGTCACAGAATATATGATGAAGCTGCATAATAGGTCATAAGAAAAAAATGAAAGACTTAATTTGGGATATCGCCAAAAGCGGCGAAGAAGTATTAGAAAATACAGAACTTCAAACTATTGGAGAACCGGAAGAATTATTTGTTGCAAGGGGTATTTCCCTAGAAGCAAAAGAAAGTACTTATAAAATAAATAAATTTGTTGATTATAAAATTGCTCTTGATGTTGAAGAAAAAGGTGCCATAAGAATATCAGATACAGTGTTTAATTTCTCAAAAAGCTATAAAGCAAAAACAATTGACCTGAAAAAATTATTAGATTGGGCTACAAGTAAAAAACTGTCCGATGATGATATTGATAATTTAGTTGCATTATGCGGAAATAGTTTTGTACCAAAGCTGAGAGGCTTAGATGCTATAGCTGAGAAAAAAGGAATGGATAAACAAATGGCTAGAGATACATTTATTGAAAAAGTTTGGGATGAAAAAGCAAAATTACAGACTATAAAGACTAGCAGCAATATCGCCCCAAATTGGGCAAAGGATTTGAAAGAAATGGAGAGAAAAAAATGAAACAGTTATACGAACTTTCAAGAAAGTTCCCAAAGGAATGGATTAAAAAGGCACCAAAAGGTAAATTTGGAAATTATGTACCTCACCCTGTAATTACTCAGAGACTTTTAGAAGTGTGTGGCCCTTTTGATTGGGAAGTTGTTGAGTTGATTAGACAGGAAAAAACTGGATCTGTTGTTGGGTGTTTTGGAAGATTAACTGTAGAAATTGATGAAAAATTAGTCACAGTAACATCAATTGGTGATGTTGAATATGATCAAAAAAATGATGGTAGTAATGCTAAGCATGCTGAATCAGATGCTTTTAAGAGATGCGCAATGAAACTTGGATTAGGATTACATTTATGGGCAGGTGAAGAATACTATCTTGATAAACAATTAGATAGAAAGGGTTTAAAAAGAGAATCCAAACTTCAGTCTGCCTGATCTATTAGTTGTCCATTTTTTGCATTTAAAACAAAAGTTGCTGGACCATCGTTTACTAAACCCACATCCATCATGGCTCCAAAGCTACCAGTTCTTACTGTTAAATGATTTGCAAATTCTTTTACGATATTGTTAAGCATATCTTTTGCAATATCAGGACTTTTTGATTTCACAAATGAAGGTCTGTTTCCTTTCAAAAGCTTTCCAACTAAGGTAAATTGACTAACTATTAATAATTCACCAGAAACATCAATAATGGATTTGTTCATTTTTAAATTCTCATCTGAAAATACTCGCAAATTTAATATTTTATTGATTAATATTTCGCTTTCAACTTCAGTATCTGACTCTTCTATTCCCCATAAAAGTAAAAAACCATGATTTATTTCCGAAATAATTTCTGAATCAACTTTTACATAAGCACTTTTAACTCTCTGCAAAACAACTTTCATAAACTATAATTTAACAGATGAAACTAGACAATAAAACAATACAAATGGCATCTGGACCAAATTATGCTGCGTTAACTACTTTATTTAATGATGGAGTTCCCCAAACGCACGTAATGTGGGTAGATACTGACGGTAAAAATATACTTATTAACACTGAAATACATCGGTTTAAATATAAAAATGTTTTAAAAGATCCAAGAGTAACTGTAATGATTTGGAAGCATGACAATCCATTCAAATTTGTTGAAGTTAGAGGTGTTGTTGTTGGTGAAATTACTGGTCAAGATGCAAGAGATAATATTGATAAACTTTCAGAAAAATATTGGGACAAACCATATCCATTTCCAGTAGAAACTGAAAGAATTGTATTAATAATAAAACCTAACAAAGAGGTTATGTTTAACTTAAAAGATGAAGATTTTGAATAAATTTAATCTTCTACGTATTCGTAAAATCCTTTTCCTGTTTTAACCCCTAAATCACCTCTTACCACTTTTTCTTTAAGGAAATCCTTAGGCTCATCTTTAGGGTCACCTGATTCACGAAATTTTTTTAATTTTGCGTAATAGTGAATATCTAAACCTGAATAGTCTGATAATTCAAATGGTCCTAATGGATGATTAAGACCTTTTTTAATTGCAAGATCTATGTCTTTAAAATCGGCAATTCCTTCATCATAAAGCTCATATGCTTCATCAACTAAAGCAGCAAGCATTCTGTTAACAATGAATCCAGGGGTTTCCTTTTTTAGCACTACTACAGATCTGCCCATATTTTCACTCACAGTTTTAGTTCTCTTTAAAGTATCTTCAGAAACATTATCTGGGTGGGAAATTTCAATTAAGTCCATTCTTATTGGCGGGTAGAAAAAATGCATATTTATAAATCTTTCAGGATGATTACAGTGTTTTGAAATTTCAGAAGCTTGAATAAATGAACTATTAGTAGCCATTACAACTTTTTCATCGAGTATGTTTGAAATTTTTTGAAATATTTCTAGCTTTACTTCATACTTTTCTACAACAGCTTCAATTATGAAAGTTTTGTCTTTTATAACATTTTCAAGTGAATAATTTAACTCTAAATTTTGATTATAAGCATCTAATTTGTTTTTATTATAAATTTTTTTATCAATGAGATTCTTTATATTTTCTTCAACAAATTTATATCTGTAGTCCAAATTGTCTTTATTTTCATCATAAAGACCAGTTTTATAGCCCGCCATTGCTGCTAATGCAGCAATCTGACTACCCATCTGACCACCACCAATAACTGCTATGTTTTCTTTCATGAATATTTATTAATTTCTTTCTTAGCTATTGATCTTAAGTGAACTTCATCTGGACCATCAGCTATTCTCAACGTTCTAGCACCTGCCGCCATTCTTGCTAATGGTGTATCCTGTGAAAGACCCATAGCACCATGAGCTTGAATAGCTTTGTCAATAACATAGGATGCTGCCTCTATGACACCAACTTTTATGGCTGAAATTTCTATTTTTGCTTGTTCTTTACCTACGTTATCTATTAACCATGCCGTTTTTAGAGTTAAAAGTCTGGCTTCTTCAATTTTAATTCTTGATCTCGCAATCCAATCCTGTACTACACCATGATCAGATATTTTTGTACCAAAAGTCTCTCTGGACATAGTTCTTTTTATCATTAACTCCAACGCTCTTTCTGCCATACCAATTGTTCGCATGCAATGATGAATTCTACCTGGACCTAATCTTGCTTGAGCAATTTTAAATCCCATTCCTTCGCCACCAATAATATTTGTTTTCGGAACAACAACATTTTCAAATTTTAATTCTGGATGTCCGGTGTATCCATCATCATATCCATAAACGTGCATTGGTCTAATAATGGTAATTCCCTCAGTATCCATAGGCACTAGTACCTGACTTTGCCTTGTGTACGGTGGATTTTCCGGATTAGTTACACCCATAAATATACAGATTTTTGCACGAGGATTTATTGCATTAGAAGTCCACCACTTTCTACCATTTATAATATAATTATCACCATCTGAAACTATAGAACTAGATATATTTGTAGCATCAGAAGAAGCAACATCTGGTTCTGTCATAGCAAAACAAGATCTGATGTCACCATTTAGTAAAGGGTTTAACCATTGATTTTTTTGCTCTGGGGTGCCAAACTCAGCTAAAATTTCCATATTTCCTGTATCTGGAGCTGAACAATTAAAGACTTCAGGTGCCCACCAATTACGGCCTGTAATTTCTGCTAGGGGTGCATATTCAACATTTGTTAGTCCAGCACCATGTTCATTATCTGGAAGAAATAAATTCCAAAGGTTTTGATTTCTAGCTTTTTGCTTTAACTCATCTAATAGATCGGGAATATGAAGAGGATTTCCAGATTCAATAATTGCTTTTTCATACACTTCTTCATTGGGATAAATGTGGTCTGTAAAAAACTTTTTCATTTTATCTTGAAGCTCTAAAGACTTTTCTGAAAAATTAAAATCCATTGCTTTATTTTATCAATTAACTTGAGTCCAAGAAAATTATTTCATAAGATATTTGTAAGTGGAATTTTTTAATAATCAAATAAGAGAATATATTTCGTCAGCTATAGATATAGATCCTGAATTTAATTTTGAACAATTTAAAGTAGGCAGGTCTAATATAACTTTTAAAATTTATGACTCAAATAATATTTATGTACTAAGACGTCCACCATTTGGGACAAAACTTGAATCAGCGCACAACATGCAGCGAGAATACAAAATAATCTCCGAATTGAGTAAGAATAATTTGAAAGTACCGAAACCAATTCTTTTATATACAGAAAAATCTATTTCAGTAGATGATTTTTATGTTATGGAATATATTGATGGAGAAACTATTGCTGATAATTTAATTGCTGATGATTATTCTTCAAATGAAAAAAAAATAATAACTAACTCATTTATATCTACACTTACAGAATTACATAATTTTGATGTTCAAAATTCAAAATTAAACGATTTAGGAAAGCATGAAAATTACGTTGAGAGACAATTAAATAGGTGGAGCAAACAATTTAATGCTCAGAAAGTAAGAGAGATAAATGATTTAGAAAATGCTACAAATTTACTATTGAATAACATACCTCTCCAACAAAGGGTAAGTATTGTTCATGGGGATTACAGACTGGACAATGTAAGAATTAAAAATAACTCTGTTGCTGCAGTGCTAGATTGGGAACTTTGTACACTTGGAGATCCACTAGCTGATTTAGGAACTGTAATAGCCTCTTGGTCCAATATCGAAGAAAAAAATACACCATTTATTTACTCTCCATCATTAAGCCCAGGGTTTCCTAGTAGAGAAAGTATCCTATCTGAATACGAAAAAAAATCTTCTCTTAATCTTAAGGACATAGAATTTTATGTGAGACTATCATTTTGGAAACATGCAATGATAATGGAAGGAGTCTATGTTAGATATTCACTTGGTTATTATGGTAAAGTTGATAAGGAAGATATTGATGCGTTTGGCCAAAGCACATTAAGCTTTGCTAAAAAAGCTTCAACAAAAAATTTACTTGAGGAGATATTGTGAAAGTTATTCCAGCAGCAGAATTCGAAAATTATTTAGGTCAAGAAACTGGAGTTACAGACTGGATTGAAATAACTCAGGAAAGAATAAATCAATTTGCAGATGCAACTGATGATCATCAATTTATTCATGTTGATCCCGAAATGGCAAAAGCAACACCTTGGGGAACTACAATTGCCCATGGATTTTTAACTTTAAGCTTATTGTCATTTATGTCTGCTCAAAACGGTTTTATGCCTGAAGGTTTGCAAATGGCCATCAACTATGGGGCGGATAAAGTTAGATTTATGGAAGCTGTTCCAGTTAACAGTAAAATTAGAGGTCGTTTCGTTTTGTCGGAAGTAAGTTATAAAAAAAATGGTAGATGGTTAGTGAAATTTACTGTCACTGTTGAAATTGAAGGTAAAGAAAAGCCTGCAGCAGTTGTAGAAGCACTAACTTTATATGTAGTAAACGAGTAATCAAGGAGATATTTATGAGAGAAGCAGTCATTGTTTCAGCAGCAAGAACACCGATTGGTAAGGCTTATAGAGGGGCTTACAACAAAACTGCCGCTCCAACACTAGCTTCCTATTCAATCAAGGAAGCTGTGAATAGAGCTGGGATTGATCCTAATGAAGTTGAAGATGTTGTGATGGGATGCGCACAGCAACAAGGATCACAAGCTATCAATATAGGTAGGTTGTCTGGTATTGCGGCAGGATTGCCAGATAATGTACCTGGAATGACAATTGACAGACAGTGCTCATCAGGAATGATGGCAATTGCAACTGCTTCTAAACAAGTTATAACTGACAACATGGATATTGTCATCGCTGGTGGTGTAGAGTCTATATCGCTTGTTCAAACTCCAGAGTTTAGGGTAGAAATAGATCCAAATGTAACAGCTCATGCTCAACATGCTTATATGCCTATGATTGAAACAGCAGATCTTGTAGCTGAAAAATACAGTGTATCCAGAGAAAGTCAGGATGAATACTCATTACAAAGCCAGCTAAGAACTGCTGCAGCACAGGAATCAGATTTATATAAAGATGAAATAATATCTACAAAAACTATAAAATTAGTAAAAGATAAAGAGACTGGTGAAGTCTCAGAACAAGAAGTTACGCTGGAGAAAGATGAAGGAAATAGACCAGAGACAAATATAGAAGGTCTATCCTCATTAATTCCGGTATATGGAGAAGATAAATACATAACTGCAGGAAATGCATCACAATTATCAGATGGGTCTGCTTCTGTTGTAGTAATGGAATCTAAAGTTGCAGAAAACAAAGGTCTTAGCCCGCTTGGTTATTATCGTGGTATGGCGGTTGCAGGCCTAGCTCCTGAAGAAATGGGAATTGGACCAATATATGCGGTTCCAAAATTACTAGAAAAGTACAACTTGAGTATCGATGATATTGGGCTTTGGGAGTTAAACGAAGCTTTCGCGGTACAAGCTTTATATTGCAGAGATTTCTTAGGTATAGACAACGAAATTTATAATGTTAATGGTGGTTCAATATCTATTGGACACCCATATGGAATGACTGGTGCAAGAATGACTATACATGCTCTTATGGAAGGTAAGAGAAGAGGAGCAAAATATGTCGTAGTCACAATGTGTGTCGGAGGCGGTATGGGTGCTGCTGGACTTTTTGAAGTTATATAGTATTTTTAATTTTTTTAAAATTATCTGGATTTAAAGTAAGGAAATCATGAAAGCTGTAGTTTGCACTGAGTTGGGCTTACCTAATCTCCTAAAAATTAATGAAATAGAAAAACCAAATGTAGAAAATGGTGAGGTTTTTATAAAGGTTGAAGTTGCTGGAGTTAATTTTCCAGATGCTTTATTAGTACAAGGAAAATATCAAATTGTCTTGGATCCACCATTTGTACCCGGTAATGAGGTATGTGGCATTATTGAAGAAGTAGGTGAAGGAGTAAAAATAGCAGTTGGCACAAAAGTTATCGGACTACCACCTATTGGTGGCTTTTCAGAATATGTCTCAATCAACAAAAATCTGGTTATACCTGTTAATGATGAATTTGATTCATTAGTAGGAGCTAGCCTGCCAATTAATTATGGAACCGCATATTATGCTTTAAAGCGCAGAGCAAATGCTCAACCTGGTGAGTCATTACTAGTGCTAGGAGCATCAGGAGGTATAGGAACAGCCGCAATTCAACTTGCACACATCATGGGTTTAAAAACTATATGCGCAGTGAGTTCTGATGAAAAAGAAAACTATGTAAAAAGTTTAGGGGCAGACGAAGTTGTGAGATACGATAATACAGATTTAAAGGAAACAGTTAAAGATTTAACGAACGGTAAGGGTGTTGATATAGTCATAGATCCTGTCGGAGGAGAAGTAACTGAACAAGCATTAAGAGCAACTGCATTCAATGGGAGGCTTCTTGTAATAGGCTTTGCAAATGGTGAAATTCCAAAAATATCACTTAATCTAACACTTGTAAAAGGTATTTCAATAGTTGGTGTTTGGTGGGGAAGGTGGACTAACACATCTCCTAATGAGACAGCTGAAGATTTTACCGAATTAATTTCTTTTATTAATGATAATAAATTAAAAATTGTTCCAAAAAATATTTACAGAATTGAGGAAGCCCCTACAGCTCTTGAAAATTTTTTAAAAAGAAAAAATATAGGTAAATCTGTAATTAAAATTTAGTGAGAAGCAAAATACGGATTCTCACCAGCAGCATGATCTGTAGCATCAATGATATTTTCTATTTCTGGAACGGCTTCTCTCAAAGAAGCTTCAATTCCTTGGGTGAGAGTTACCTGAGCCATACCACATCCTTGACATCCACCACCTAATTTTAGATAAATATCATTACCTTCGACGCCTATTAGTTGTGCAGCTCCTCCATGAGATGCAATTGCTGGATTTATTTGATTTTCCAAAACAGCTTGTACTTTTTCAGCTAGTTCACCCTTCAACTCTGGTAAATCTTCAGGATTACCGATCATTGCAGGACTAGGTGTATTTGGATTGTCCATAGTTAATCCTGGTGCTTGATCATCTTCTGACATATCTAAACTTGCACCATCGAATTTTTCAATATCTTTTGAGGCAATTACAACTGGTAAATCTCCGAAATCTAATCTTTTATCATCTGACCTAGCTTGATCAATGTCTAGAAAACTTAAATCATATGTAAATTGATTTCCATGAACCCCATCAATTTGAAGAAAAAGCGCATATTGTTTATCTCCAGGCTCTTGGTCCCTCAATTCAATAATAGTTTTGACTGCTTCATCGCCTATATGAAAATTTAAATCTTTACTCATATATATAATGTTACATGATTTGAGATATGTGAGAAATTTTTTAACATTAAACTAAGTTATAAGTAAGAAATATGAAAAAATACTTAATTTCAATTGGTGGAGGTTCTACAAGCAATGTGCTGGACATTGAAAATAATTTCGATGAAATAATAGCTGTTGATTCAGGAATAGATCATTTATTTGCACTTTCACTTAATCCAAGTACTTTAATAGGAGATTTAGATTCAATATCAAAAAGTTCTTTAGATAAAGTTAAAGAAAAAGGTATAAAAATTGTCTCTTTTAATACTAAAAAAGACCAGACAGACTTTGAACTTGCAATAGATTATCTCCAAGAACCAGATAAATCTCAAATATTTATTATTGGTGGAGAATCAGGAGAGATTGATCATTTAATTTCAATTTTTTTATTAATTCCATCTAAGTCATTTTATGAAAAAATTACGTGGCTTTATGGTGATAAAAAAATTATATTTAGACAAGAACTTAATTTAAATATAAAAAAATCAACCAAATTTAGCCTCATTCCACTCTCAGATTTATCTAATCTTTCAATAGATGGAGCTGAATGGAATCTAAAAAACAAAAATATTAAATTTGGACAAAGTTTAACTTTAAGAAATGTTGCAGTTGAAGATGAGATAAATATTTACAGCGATAAAGGTATCTTCGCTTTTATTTATTAAGATCTAGGAATATCTTTCCAAGCTTTATCTTTATCAAGTTTTGGTTCACTGGGGAGTCCAAGAACTCTTTCAGCAATAATATTTCTCATAATCTCAGACGTACCACCTTCAATTGAATTAGCTCTTGATCTTAGAAACAAACTTTGTGTATCAGTAAATCCAAAAGTCTCATTTTCAAAATTTAATTCAGGTTGGGTTAATGCATATCCTCTTGGAAACAAAAGCCCATCGTTACCCAACATATCCATACCAAATTCATATGAAGCTTTATTAATTTCAGCTTCATATAATTTACTTGTTGACCCTTCTGGTCCAGGAGTCCCCTCTTCTCTATTTTCAACTGCTCTCATATTTGTTAATCTGACAGCTTCTTGTTCTATCCAGAGTTTTATAAGCTTATCTTTTGTAACTGGATCATTTAAATTTTTTTCTTTCCAAAGCTGAACAAGATGTCCTGGGGCGCCACTACCTCTTTCTCTAACATTACCTCCAATTGCAACTCTTTCATTCATTAAAATTGTAAGGGAAACTCTCCATCCTTCTCCTAAAGATCCCAATATATTTTCTTTAGGTATCTTTACATCAGTAAAGTAAACTTCATTAAATTCAGCTTCACCTGTAATTTGTCTTAGTGGTCTTACGTCAACTCCATCAGATTCCATATCAACTATAAAAAATGTAAGACCTCTATGTTTGGGAACATTAGGATCTGTTCTTGTGACTATTAATCCCCATTTTGCTAAATGACCTAATGTTGTCCATACCTTTTGACCATTAACTATATATCCATCTCCATCATCCACAGCTTTTGTTGATAGACTTGCCAAATCAGATCCAGAACCTGGTTCTGAAAATAACTGGCACCAGATTTCTTCTGTGGTAAACATTGGCCTTAAATATTGAGATATTTGGTCTTCTGTGCCATATTCAATAATTGTTGGTGCCCCCATTCCAACTCCAAGAATATTTGCTACTCTATTTTGTTGAGAAATGCCTTCATTTCTAAGAGTTTCAATTACCAAAAGTTGGTATTTAGGATTTATACCAAGTCCTCCTGCACCTTCAGGAAACTGCACCCAAGCTAGACCCAAGTCAAATTGTTTTCCCCAAAATTCTTTTATATCATCATTCTCTTTTCTAAAGTCAATGAGTTCTTGCAGCTTATTTTTAACCAGTTCTTCTGCATCTAAGGGTTTGGTATCGATTTTTGTCATAAAAAATTATACATCAGAATAATTAGAAAACTAATTTCCTTGAATTGCTTTTTGAATTATAACTAATTCATCTTCGTTACTTAAAGGGTATGTGCCATCAACAATTGTTCTGATCTCATCAATATTGCTAGCAATATCTTCAGCTGATGCACTTGTGTTTACATAACCTTTATGGGTAATAATTCCAATACGTGCAAATCTACCAGCAGCTACGCCAAATATTTCATGTGATGGCTCACAAGCCTCAGAAGCAAGATAAGTTACCATTGGAGTTACTAACTCAGGTCCAAAAAGCTTACCAACATCTTCTGGAAGTAATGCTTCTGTCATTCGTGTATAAGCTGTCGGAGCAATTACATTGACTTTAATATTATATTTAGCACCTTCAATTGCCAAAACATTTGTAAGGCCTACAATTCCCATTTTTGCCGCACCATAATTTGATTGCCCAAAATTGCCAAATAAACCAGAAGGTGATGCTACATTTACAATTCTTCCATAATTTTGTTCTTTCATCACCTTAAAAGCTGGCTGAGAGACAAAAAATGTACCTTTCAAATGAACATTGATAATCAATGAAAGTTCTTCTTCAGTCATTTTTGCAAAACTTTTATCACGTAAAATTCCTGCATTATTAATTACTGCATCAACTGTACGAAAATTATCTATAGCTGTTTGTACAATTGCTTCTCCTCCCTCTGGTGTTGCAACTGAGTCATAATTTGCTACGGCCTCACCGCCATTAGCAATAATTTCATTAACAACTTCATCAGCTGGAGAACTACCAGAGCCTGAACCGTCGACTGCGCCACCTAAATCATTGACAACAACTTTTGCGCCTCTGTTACCAAGTTCGATAGCGTATGCTTTTCCTAATCCATTTCCAGCACCAGTAACGATTACCGATCTATCCTCAAAAGATATATCTGACATTTATTTAACCTTCCTCATACATTGATTCAATTTCATCATTATACATCTCAGCAATAACATTACGCTTCAGTTTTAAAGTAGGTGTCAACTCTCCACTTGAATCGGTCCATTCTTTTTCTAACAGTACAAATTTTTTAACTTGTTGTACTTGTGCAACTTGAGAGTTAGCTTCATCAACCTGCTTCTGTATTGCATCAATAACTAATTTATTTCTTGACATGCTCTCAATAGAATACTCTATGTTATTATCTGAAGCCCAAGCTTCTGCCCCTCCATCACCATCTAGGACAATCAAAGCTGAAAGATATTTCTTTCCATCACCAACAACACAAACTTGTCCAATCAATTGATGTGGTTTTATTAAATCTTCAACTTCAACGGGAGCAATGTTTTTTCCAGCTGAAGTAATAAGGATTTCTTTTTTTCTTCCAATTATCTTTACATAACCTTCATCATCAATCTCTGCTAAGTCACCAGTATGTAGCCAACCATCTGAATCAAATGTTTCTTTAGTTTGTTCTTCAGATTTGAAATATCCTTGAGCAACGTGATTGCCTTTAATACATAATTCTCCATCTTCCATAACTTTTACTTCAGTTCCAGGAATAGGAATACCTACTTTACCGATAGGATTTAATACACTTGGAACTTTAATTGAATCTACTTTTAATCTTTTTTCAAAAGATTCAACTGCATTACCTGGTACGCCTATTGTTGCAGGACCAGTATCCTCAGTCATTCCGTAAATTTCTGTAACGTCTATTCCAATTGCATGAAACCACCTATGAACATCTTTATTCATTGGAGCTGCAGCAGTTACAAAATATTCAGTATCCACTATTCCAAGTCCTTCTTTGAATTTTGAAAAGACTAATTTTGCAAAGATTTTGTCTTTAAGACCAACCATAAATGGAACCGATTCTCCATTTTGCTCATAATCAACTTTTTCAAGTCCATTTTTAATAGCTTTAGCGATTAGGTCTTTTTTAGGATTTTCCTCAATTTTTGCTTCAAGTCCTGCCTTAAACTTTTCCCAAACTCTTGGAACAGCTAGAAATACTGATGGTTTAATTGTAGGTAACGCCTCTTTCATATCTTCAAGTACAGGAACAGGAAAAATTTGACCAATTCTGTAAATTGCTTGATAGTGATCACCTGCACGGGCTGCGATATGAGCCATTGGAAGGTAAGAAACTATTCTTGGAAATTTTTTGGCAGGAATCATTTGACCAAACAAACTTTCAATAGTCCATAGAACATTTTTATGCGATATCATCACACCTTTAGGCTTGCCAGTTGTACCAGAAGTAAAAATGAGACAAGCTAAGGAGTCGGGTGTCACTGTAGCTATAGCAGAGTCAAGTTTTGAACTATCCTCGCTATTTATACTTCTACCTTTTTCAATTAATTCGTGATAACTGTAAACATAATCAAGATCTTTCTTTTCTTCATATCCATCTATAAGAACAATTGCATTTAAATTAATACAATTTTTTTTTGCTTTGTTTACCTCTTCAAATAATTCAAGATCTCCGACAATTGCAACTTTAGCCTCCATTAAATTTGCTACATATTCAATTTGGGTATACTTTAGTTGCTTATATAAAGTTGATGGTGTGGCGCCTGAGTAAACAATCCCTAAATCAGCAATATTATGTTCTTTAGTATTGTTAGACATAATAAAAGCTGTATCTCCTGGACCTAACCCTAAAGTCATTAGTCCAGATGCTAAATTTTTTGATGTCTCTCTGAAATCAGACCATGAAATAGAATCCCATGCAGAGTACTCTGCGTTTGCAGGTGAATTAAGAGCTGGATGATCAGGATACTCATTAGCATTTCGATCTATAAAGTCTAATAAAGTCATTCCTTCAACTGCTGATGTAATTAAGCTATCTTGACTTTTTAAATATTCATGTAATTTTGACAAATTTCCTCCCATAAAGTGCTACTTAAATTTTAATGTTTTATAAACAAATTCTCTAATCTAAAGTGCTTTTTTAATCATCCCTTTACAGATCCTGCAGTTAAACCACCAGTAATTTGTTTTTGGAAAAATATAAATAAAACAGCAATTGGAGTAGCTGCGATTACTGATGATGCTGCTATCACTCCCCAATCAGCATTAAAATCATCAACAAATACAGTATTTATACCTACCGCAACAGTCCATAAGTTTTTATCTTTCAAAAAAATTGCGGCAAGAATGAAATCAGAATAAATTCCAATAAAAGTAATTACAAAAATTACAACTAAAATTGGTCTTGAAAGTGGGGCAATTATCTTTCTAAAAATTTGATATTCTGAAGCTCCATCCACTTTTGCTGCTTCATCTAACGAAGGTGATATAGTATCCATAAATCCTTTAATAAGCCAAGAATTAAATCCAATTGATCCTCCTAAATAAACCAAGATAAGACCAAAATGGGTACCTAATCCCATAAAAGGCGCAACATCACTAATTTGAAAAAATAACAAGTAAATAGCTACAAATGCGAGGAAAGAAGGGAACATTTGAACTATTACTAAAGTCAATAAACCTGTTCTTCTTCCTTTAAACTGTAATCTAGAAAATGCAAATGCTGCTAAAGTGCCCAGAAATACATTGAATAATGCCGCTAAAAATGCGACTTTATAAGTGTTGTATAGCCATTTAAAATATGGTACTAAAGGGTCTCCTGACAAAAGTTTGTAATGTTTAAGTGTCAGTGAATTTGGGACCAACTTAGAATTTGTTAAATTAGCAAAATCAGCAAAAGAGTTAGTTAGAACAAAAAGTATTGGATAGATCGCAAAAGTTACAAATATCAATCCTACAAGATGTCTCCAGCCATACTCTTTAAACCATTTAGTAAATTTAGATATTTCCATATATCCTCTCTAAACGTTTAGTGTACCTAAAAGAAAGTGCAGAAATTAACAATACAATACCGAAAACAATAATTGTCACGGTAGAAGCTAATCCGAACATATTTCCTCTACCTCCAGATATTGCCAACTTATATGTAAAAGAAATCAATATATCAGTCCAACCAACAGCTACCTCGCTACCAATAACTGGCGGACCTCCACCAGATAATAAGAAAATTAAAGTGAAATTATTAAAATTAAATGCGAATGAACCTATTAGAAGAGGTGATATAGACACCATTAACAACGGAAATGTAATTCTCCAAAATGATTGTACTCCTGTTGCACCATCTACCTTTGCAGCTTCAATCAACTCTTTTGGAATCGATTGTAAAGCACCTGTTGTAATTAAGAACATATATGGAAAACCAAGCCAAGTATTTACTAATAAAATTGCAGCTCGGGCACTCTCTTTAGTCTTAAGCCATTTTATGGGCTCAATTTCTAAAATTTCATAAAGCGGTGCAAACCAATTATTAATCACTCCGTAATCAGGATTCAATAGTCCCTTCCAAACTAAAACAGATACAAATGCTGGTATTGCATATGGAAGTATGAAAAGTGAACGATATACTCTTTGAAACTTTAAATTTTCTTTATTTAATATCATAGAGAGTAGCAATCCAACAAAAAAAGAAAATATCACGGTTAATATTGCAAACTGAAATGTCCACTTTGTAACAATATTGAGTGGAGCTCTAATTCTTTGATTTGAAAATATTTTTTCATAATTTTCAGAACCTACATAAATTCTCCACCCTGGATCAATTTCTTTTCCATCACATTCAAAATTGTCATCAACAGCTGGACATATAGTATTTGTTGAATTATTTATCAAAGCATCCTTAATGCTGTCATATGTATAAAGTTGTGAGGTTGAAGATAGACTCCCAGTTGAGGCTCCAAATACCGAAATTTTAAATATTTTTGCTCTTGTTTTTGAATCAATAACTAGTGATAATTCTTGGAGGACATCAGCATTTGCTATTTGTTCTTTGCCAGAAAGTACATAAAAACCATCAGGTACAATTAGTTCACCGTTTTTTTTCAAGGAAGGTTCGTGAGTTGCATAACTAGTTGTCATAATATCTTCGTCAGTTACAGCATTGCCAAAGAACATATTATTTTCATCTAAATCTGCAAAGAAATAAAATTGTAAGTTTTGATCTTGAAGAACATATAAATCAAATTGTATATCTTTCTGTTCTTCAGGTGTAAAGGTTCTATCCTCTAATACTTTTATAGCCTGTGTTTTATTGAGAATGTGACCCGTAGACCAATTCGTAAAAGAAACATAAGTATTATAAATTGCAGGGAAAACAACAAAAGAAATCATAAAGATCATTCCTGGAAGTATCAATTTCATTGGCTTGAAGCGATCTGTCAAATACACAGTATTGACCAACAAAGCATTAAGAATAATTAAACTTAATAAAAACCAAGCTTCAAATGCTATTGATAACGGAATTGCATAAAAAACTCCGGCATTAAATACTGCAAGGATCGAGTATCTTAAGATTGTTGAAGTTTTCATAATATTAGTTTAGTAAAAAAAAATTGGGGCTCATGTTGAGCCCCAATTATAAAAAATATTTTCTTTTTATCCTCCAGCAATAGCAGTTCTTACTTGTTCAGCTGCTAATTTCATAGCATCTGTAGCAGAATTAACTGTCACTCCTGTTTCTTCATTAGTTCCGTATGCTTGGTCTCTAATAATAAGCAATGCATCACCAAATGGTCCCCACACGCTTCCCATTTCTGGAATGTTTGGCATTGGAATACCATTTGCTGCACTAGCTGCAAATTGAGCCGCAATTGGATCAGCAGTTTCAACAACTGCAAATAATGATTTTGTTGCTGGTAAACGAGGATCAGAATTATACATAGCCTCTTGAACTTCTACAGTTACAAAGAAATCTAATATAAAGCTTTCTGCAAGTAATCTCTTTTCGCTAAATGCGGAAATCATTGCACCTCTTACTCCCACGAATGGAGTTGCTGGACTATCGCCAAATGCAGGAATTAATCCTACACCATAATTTACAGCACTTGCATCATTTCTAGCCCATGGACCAGTCATCCAGAACAGGGATCTGCCTTCTTGGAAGGCTGACATAGAGCCACTATAATCAGTTGACGCTACAACGCCTTCTTTGACTAATGTATCAAGATACTCTGCAGATGCCAAAGCACCTTCATTATCTAAACCAACATCATTAGGATCAAATCCGCCTTGAACTTTAAAAACATATCCACCTGCCGATGCTACGAATGGGTGGTTATGGTAAGCGTCTGCTCCACCACCACCACCTGGTGCACCTACACATAATACTGTGCCAGCAGCATCACAAGCAGCTTTAACATCATCCCATGTAGCAGGGACACTGTCTACTAAGTCAGCGTTGTAGTACATTGCTATCGCTTCAGTAGCATAAGGTACTCCGTAAGACAAACCATCATAACTAAAACCTGCAATACCTACGTCAAAAAGATCAGAAGCAATAGAACCAAGATTTACAGGTGCTATAACTCCGTTTGCTGCTAATTCTCCAACCCAGTCATGTGCTCCTAAAAATACATCCGGACCCTCTCCAGCCGGACCGGCTGTTTGAACGTCTGTTCTAATAGCACCAAAGTCATACACAACAACTTCGACATCGACACCAGCTGCTGCTTCATAAGCACCAACTAATGGTTCCAAAGCTACGGCGACTTTTTCTTCAGCCCACACAACAATTACTTCAGGTGGTGGAGCTGTGGTTGCAGGAGCAGCTAATGTTTCTTGAGGTGCTTCGGTTTCGGCAGGTGCTTCCTCTGCTTCTTCAACAGTTCCACCTCCACAAGCGACAGCGACCATAGAAATCATCAATAAAAATACGATAAATCGCAATTTATTAGTTTTCATATACTCCCTTTCGTATATACATATATTCACTCAATTAAGAATGACAGATTAAATATAATATTTAATTAGATTAATTTCTAATTAAATTTCAAAAAGATTTCACAAACGCACAATGCTATTGTTCGTGTATAATTATTCCAATATTTCCAACATTGTTGGTTACTTTAATCATTCCTTCTTTAAGATTGGTTGTGCAATCACCATGTATTAAATTCACACTATGTGCATTAGAAATAATATTAAAATCCTTATTAGACTTTGATCTGTCGATAATGCACAGCATAGACTCATCTTTCAAGATTCTTCTGAAGGCAACGAATTCTTCATTTTCATCTAAAAGTTCAAATCTACCGTATTTAAAAATAGCATTTGATTTTTTTATATTCATGAGTTTTTTTGTAAAGTCTAAAATTGTTGAGTTCCAAGACTCCTCATCATGCCATGGAAAAGGTTCTCTATTAAAGGGATCATCAGCACCACCAAGTCCTATTTCATCACCATAGTAAATTCCAGCAATCCCTGGAAAAGTAGCTTGTAAAAATATAGCTCCAAGAATTCCATCTTCATCATTTCCACATCTATTTAAGAACCTTTTCACATCATGAGAGCTTAAAAGATTTTGACAAGATGAGAGAGCTTCAAAGGAGTACATAGAATAAAGATATGCTAGTGAATCAGCGAACTCTTTATTATTAATTCTTTTGATGGCAAAATAATCTGTCATGGCTTCTCTAAATGAGTAGTTCATTGTTCCATCAAACCTATCGCCTTGGAGCCATTGAGAAGTATCGCCAAATATTTCGGAGATTAATAATGTATCTTTTTTCGCTTTGTGAGCAATATCTCTAAATTCTTTCCAAAAAGAAAAATCTAATTCCTTTGCTACATCCATTCTCCAACCATCAATATCAAAATTTTCAATCCAATATTTTGTAACATCAAGAGCCCATTGCCTTGCTTCTGTACTTGCAAAATTAACTTTTGGCATATCAGGAACGCCCCACCACGCTTTATAAGATGGTTCAACGATTGGACCATCGTCATCTTTCACTTCTACGGGAACTTTAGTCTCATCAAAGGTCTTCTCAAGATATCTTCTGTACTCTTCTTCGTTGCCATCCCATCCAACTTTGTATGTATTTGCATAAAGATGCGGTCGGTGTACTAATCGAACAGGATAATCGAAAATGGTAAACCAATCTTTGTACTTTGATTTTTCTCCATTTTTAACAATATCTTGAAATGCAAAATGCCTTGGGTGTACATGATTTAAAGAACAATCAAGAATTACCTTAATATTTCTATCGTGACAATTTGAAATTAGATCTTTCAAGCCATCATCACCACCTAAGGTAGGATCCACCTTAAAGTGATCCCAAGAATCATATTTATGAGTACTACCTGATAAAAATATAGGATTTAAATAAAGAATATTGACACCAAGGCTTTCTATGTGATCCAGCCTGTCTATCACACCATAAAGATCTCCTCCCTGAAAATCTAATCTTGTTGGAATGCTACCCCATTCAACAGTATTTTTAGGATTAATGTCTTGCCTTCCATTAGAAAATCTCTCAGGAAATACTTGATACATAACTGAACCGTATACCCAATCAGGTATAGTATGTCGTTGATAACTAGAAGAATTATAATTCCATTTTTCAGAAGGTGATATAAAGTTTGCTATTCCACTAGTACCAAAATATAAATTTAAATTATCTTTTGTAGTTGCTGCAAAACTAAATTTTGCAATACTCGATCTAAATTCAACTTGAGTGCCCCAAAAAGCAAACCTGTCAGTTTCACCATACTTTCTTAATTCAAGTGATCTAAAATCTTCATCTTCAAGCAATAACCACATTTTAGAAATATTTTTTTCTGTGTGTAATCTAAATCTTCCAGTTCCATCTTGAGATATAGAAAAGTGTTTTTTGTCATTAAAATTAAATCTAAAATCATAATGACCTAAATGAACATCTCCTTCAAAAAAATCTATTTTTTGACGTTCACCTTTGTCAATAAATTCTGGACTGTGTTCTTCAACCATAAATAATTAATAACCTAAAAATTTATTATATACTCTATTTTAAGAGTAATGGATATAAAAAAAAGTAGTGGTTTAATTCTTCATCCATCTTCTCTCCCAGGAGAGTATGGAATTGGAGATATCGGATCAAGTAGTTATGAGTTTGTTGATTTATTAAAATCGTCAAATACAAAAATTTGGCAAGTTTTACCTTTAGGAATAACTGATACAGTTGAGTTCTCACCATACTCTAGTAAGTCTTCCATATTAGGTAATCCTTATTTAATATCTCTAAATGATATTGAGAACGATATATTTGATAAAGAGATTCTTAAAAAATTAAAAAACTTATCCACATCAGAAGTTGAATTTGAAAAAGTTTACTCTATTAAACAAAAATTATTTCGATCAGTATCCAAGAGGATTAATTTAGATGATTCAACTTATTCTAAATTTTTAAATAATAATGAACTTATTAAAAAACATCTTATTTTTTTAACATTAAGTGAGGCTACCGATACTAATTGGATTGAATGGGAAAGAGAATATATAAATTATTCTGAAGATACTTTCCAAAAAGTTATTGAAAAATACGATGATATTTTTGCAAAAAATGTGTTTTTACAATATGAGTTTGATAGACAATGGAAGAACTTAAAAAAGTATGCAAATATAAACAATATATCTTTACTTGGAGATATTCCAATATATGTAAATCATAATTCTGCAGATGTTTGGTTAAATAAGTCTTTATTTGATTTAAACAATAAAAATGAAATGAGCTTTGTATCTGGTGCAGTACCTGATGATTTTACGAAAGAGGGACAAGTCTGGAATACAGCATTATACGATTGGGAAGAACACAATAAAACCGACTATTTGTATTGGAAAGATAAATTAAATGCAAATTTAGATAAATTTGACTATTTGAGAATAGATCATTTCGTTGGTTTTTTTCAATTTTGGGCAATACCTTTTGGAAAACCGGCACTAGAGGGCCATTGGAAAAATGGACCTTGGGAAACTTTTTTTGAAAAAATTTCAAATAATGTTGATTTTCGCAAATTGTTAGCAGAAGATCTAGGAGTTGAATTAGATTCTACAGCCGAAACATTAAAAAAATATAATATACCAGGAATGAAGGTCTTACAACAAAGAGTGCCCAGTAATAGTGAGCATAACGAAATACATCCAAAATATTGGGATGAAAATGTTGTTGCTTATACTGGTACTCACGATAGTCCAACAATTAAACAGTGGCTTAGTGAAACTAGCAAAGAACAAAAACAGTACTTTGAACAATACAAAATAAATCTAAATAATAAATTTGAATCAGATGTTTGGAATTTTATATCAATGACTTGGGAGTCTCCTTGCAAAATATCAATTACAAATGTTCAAGATCTACTCGAGTTAGGAGCTGAAGGACGTTTTAATGTCCCTGGAACACAAAAAGGTAATTGGAAGTGGAGAGTTGAAAATTTGGATAGTTTAATTAAACCTTTAGAAATTTTAAATAATTTAAACTACGCAAACGGAAGAATCAATACTTAGATTTTATATACTCAATAACTAATTGAACTTCATTTTCATTAAGTCTTATTGCAGGCATTGACCCCTTACCCATCGTGATAGTTTGAATCCAATATGAATCAGGCATTTTTGCAGCTGAACTCTCTTTATGAAGTCCGGGTCCAACTCTTCCTTCTAAATTTGGGCCATGACATGCAGAACACCTTGCGGTATATATTTCTTCACCAGTAAGAGGTTCAACAGATTCAGGCACAGTTTCACCTCCACAAGCAACAAATGCTAATGAAAATAGTAATAGAATAAAAAATACTTTATTCTTCTTCAAGTGCAGATTTGAATTCTTTTGTAGATTTACCCAATGATTTTGCTAGTCCGGGGAGTCTTTTTGCTCCAAACAGCAATAACAATATCGACAAAATAATTAATAGCTCCGGTAATCCTAATCTCATAATATTATTTTAGTAGCTTAATTAGATTTACTAATTCCTATATATTTCTTTTCTAAAATCCACATTACAAAAATTCCAATTAAAGAAAAGATAACAAAGTATATAATCTCTGATAATAATTGGGATGTCGGTAACACAGGATTCGTATATAGAGGATTGTTGTTAACATCATATTCGACAACTTCATAAAATGGCCATATTTTAACTAGTGAACCTAGTAAAAAACCAACAAGCGTACTTATTACAATGTCGTTAAAATTTTTAAATAAATATGACAACAATCTACTGAATGTTAATAAACCAAAAATACACCCTAAAATAAAAACACTTAATACATTGAAATTAAAATTATTTAGTGCGTTTAATATAAATTCATATTTTGATAAAAAAACAAGAATAAAAGAACCGCTTATTCCTGGAAGAATCATTGCCGAAATAGCTATTGCGCCTGATAGAAATATAAAAATAATTGAATTTGGAGTTGATGAAGGTGCAACCAATGAAATATACCCTGAAAGAGTAAGTCCAAGAAATAACCACAAATAATTTTGAAAATTTAGATTATGTATACTTTTTGAAATTAGGAATGCTGATGAAATTATTAAACCAAAAAAGAATCCCCAAATTTGAAAACTGTAATTATTTAAAAGAAAAGTAATTATTCTTGAGAGTAATAGTATCGATGCAATCATTCCAATTAATAATGTAAACAAAAAATTGCCATTTATGTGATTCCAAAATTTCTTGAACTGAAATTTTATCAAATACCTTATTGATATTATATTTATAGATTTTATTGAATTGATTAGTTCTTTGTAGATACCTGTTATAAAAGCTATAGTACCACCCGAAACTCCAGGTACTATTTCAGCTATGCCCATAAGCATTCCCTTAAATAATAGAGAGAATTTTGAATTCATTAACTAGCTTTACTTCTAAATATTCTAAATAATATTGGAGAAAATGTAGCAGTGATTACCGCTAATAATATTATCTGCTGTTCAAGTTCAACAGATATTAAATCTAAATGAACTCCAATTTCTGCCATTGCAATAATTAAGCTAAATCTGGCTGATAATAAAAATCCCCCAGCAATAATATCCCTAAATTTAATTTTTGAAAAAATTAACAATATTGATGGTAAAAATTTAACACCTACAGCTATTAAAAACAGATATCCAACATCGACAAAAAATTGTGTATTTGAAAATACACTTATATCGTAATTAAGACCTATATTGATAAAAAATATTGGTATTAAAAACCCATAAGAAAAACCTTTTAAACTACTTTCTAAAGTCCCTCGATTAGAGAAAATAAATGCAAATATAGTACCAGCGAGAAAAGCACCAAGAATTGGTTCAATATCAAAAATTACTGAAACACCAACCAAAGTAAGCATGAGAGCCAAAGAACTTCTGATTCCAAGTTCGTCTGGATCATTTCCGTCGAACATTCTAGAAAATAGTTGCGGATTCCACCATGCAACTCTTCTAATAATTCTAAGAATTAAAATAACAACTACAAAATATAAAATTACATTCAAATTAGAAATAGAAAGTCCACCGGCTCTAATAAAAGATGCATAAACTGTTGCGCCTAAAAGTGTGAGTATATCAGCTAATAATGCAACCATGAACAGAGTTTGTCCGTAAGCTGTTTTTATTGTGTCATCACTTCGTAAGATGGTTATAACTATATCTACACTTGTTGTACATAAAACAAGTGCAAGAAATATTGGATAACCAAGATTTGAAATAAGATAAAAAGAAGTTGCGACTGTCAATAGATAAATTGACATTGGTAGTGCAAGGGTTTTGAGTCCTTTTTCACGAAATGTATCAAGCTCTATCTCAAAACCAGATAAAAACATTAATAACAAAAATCCTAAAATTGCTAAACCAGATATAAATTCAGAAGTTTCAACAATTCCTAAAATTGGCCCTACCGTAATTCCATAAGCAATTTCAAGAACTATCCCGGGAATCTTAATTCTCTGAGCAACTAGAGGCAAAATGAATGCTCCTAAAGATATAATTACTAGCGATTCAGCTTGAAATTCTTCCATATTTACCTTGGAACATAAAGTACGGATGAATTAGAGTTTGTAGATACAAATTCGATAATTTTTCTATCCTGCCAAGATTGTGAGGAATTTGAACCGATTATTGAAAGATCATAATTTGATGTTTGTTCGGTAAATATTTTTGCTTCATTGCCTTCAAAATTTTCAAAATCTAGTTGAACTTCATGTGAAAGAGCCAGGTCTTGCAATTTTTGAACAGTGCCAGATACTTTTTGTTCACCCTCTGATTGCAAAAATTTTGGTTGATTAATGGTTACTCCAACTAATTTTGCTGACATTGTAGAGGATAAATCAAATGCAATCGAATTCGAACTTGTTTGATCAAAATTATCATTAATCAATAGGCCTATAGTCTTATATGGATATGTAGATCTTGAAAATAAAATAGGAATTTTTGTTTTATTGGCAATATTAATAAGTGCTTTTATTTTTGTTTTTGCTACACCTTCTTCAACAGGATAAAAAATTGTTCCAATTGAATTTTCTTTTACAAAATTTTCTAAGTCTTTATTTGAAATTTTATTTTTGTAGGTAGCATCAAATTCCTGATCTTTCAAAATAGCCTTTAAGGTTTCTTCAATAGTCTCTAAATTATTATCGAATAAATCTTGCTTAGTAAGTACCTTAAGTGAAGTTGCCTTTGTATTTCTAATGAAAAACTCAGATTCTGATAAATTTTTTAAATTTTTCTCATTATCTAAAACTACAAAAATATCTTTTCCAAATTCAAGTGGGAAGCGAGATTCTGAACCTGAAAAAAGGTTTATAACATTTGAAAACGCACCAGATTGTAAAACTATTGTCACGAGATCACCAGTTTCTATTTCTGTATCACCATGAGGAATAATTACTTTATTTTGTCTTAAAAGGGCACCAACAATGTAGTAATCTGAACCAATTTCTCGAAGTTTTTTACCCCTAACAGGACTATCTGAACTAATTTCAATTTCAATAGCTTCTGCTCTTCCACCTGCAAAAGCTTGTGAAACTACTCTCCTTGGTTCAAGAATATATTCAAATCGTCTTGCAAGTAAAGTATCTGGTTCAACTATCTCTATATCTAATTCTTTAAAATGATGAATATTTGCTGAGTCGTTAATAATTGAAGAAAGTCTTAAAATATTATTTTGTTTTGCAATTTTTAAAATCTCTAAATTAACTTCATCACTAAGTGTTAAGGTAACGATTGCAGTAGCTTCGTCAAGTCCAGCTTTTTTAAGTACCAATGAAGATGTAGCATCGCCTTGAATTTTGTCTATTTGACGATTTGTTGTGAAGTTTCTTAATTTTTCTTGATCTAAGTCAATCACTGATATAGACCATCCAGAACTAATTCTATTAATTAGTTCTTTTGCTTCTCCGTGGGCTCCTACAATTATTACTTTCAAGAGTTTTATTATCCTATATCTTTATTTTAGTTAAAGAACTTCTTTGTAAAGCTTTTTATTTAAATAACTATTAATTATGTGTTTTTAAGTCTAAACACTGAATAAAAAGTGGATCACGTCACCATCTTTAACAATATATTCTTTACCTTCAGATCTTAGCTTGCCTGCTTCTTTTGACCCTTTTTCTCCATTATTTTGAATATAATCATCAAAAGTTACTGTTTCTGCTCTGATAAATCCTCTCTCAAAATCAGTGTGTATTTTACCAGCCGCTTTTGGTGCACTATCTCCAACATTTATTGTCCAAGCACGTACCTCTTTTTCTCCAGCAGTAAAATAAGTCTGTAAACCTAATAATTTGTATCCAGCCCTAGTCAACCTATCAAGTCCAGACTCTTCAAGACCAAGTTCTTTAAGAAATTCAATTTTTTCTACGCTTGCTAATCCAGAAATTTCAGCTTCAAGCTCAGCACATATTGCAACAACTTCTGAACTTTCTTCATTAGCAAAATCATATATTTGATTTAAAAACGGATTACTTTTAAATCCATCTTCATTAACATTCGCAACATATAAAACTGGTTTAATTGTTAGAAGCTGAAAACCTTTTAATAATTTTTGTTCTTCTTCGTTAAATGAGACTGTCCTTAATGACTTACCTTCCTCAAGAACAGGTAGGATTTTTTCAAGTAAATTTTTTAATGGTAAGCCTTCTTTTTGACCTGCTTTTGTGCCTTTAATAGCTTTTTGATTAAGATTTTCAACTGTGCTTAAATCTGCAAGAACTAGCTCAGTATTTATAATCTCTATATCGTCTTTTGGAGATACTTTTCCAGAGACATGAACAATATCTTCATTTTCAAAAGCTCGAACAACATGCACGATTGCGTCAGTTTCTCGAATATTAGTTAAAAACTGATTACCTAATCCTTCACCTTTTGAAGCTCCTTCAACAAGACCAGCAATATCCACGAACTCCATTGAAGTGGGGATAATTTCTTTTGGATTTACAATTTTTGCTAATTGACCTAAACGAACATCATTTACTGGAACGACTCCTATGTTTGGTTCTATTGTGCAAAAGGGATAATTTGCAGATTCGATATTTGCCTGTGTTAATGCATTAAATAATGTAGATTTTCCAACATTTGGCAAACCAACTATCCCACATTTAAAACCCATAAAAAAAACCTTGTTATCTAAAGACATATTAAATATAGTGTTAAATTCAATTAAATTTAACATTCTAAACCTCATAGAAAGATTATTTTGATTAAAGTCTTTAGTAAGGGGGATAATGAACGAAAAAAATAATAAACGGACTATTTTTGGATGGACTATGTATGATTGGGGCAAATCAGCATATGAAACTGCAATTCTGGGTGCAATTATGCCCGTTTATTTTATAAGTGCTGTAATTCCGGAAACTGGATACGAATTTTTAGGTAATACATATACTGGCTCTGAGGTTTGGGGATTCATGGTTGGCTCCGTACTTCTAATCTTTTTCATAATAATGCCAACGATTGGAGCAGTTGGAGATCTTTCAGGTTCAAGAATGAAATTTTTTAAGACCTTTGCTTATGGTGGTGCAATATTTGCTTCTTCATTTTTTTTCATAACTGGTAATAATGTAGAAATAGCTATGTTGTTATACTTCTTTGCCCAACTCGGAGCAACTGGTTCAAATGTATTTTATGACAGTGTTTTGAAAGATATTACGACACCTGACACTATAGATAAAGTTTCGGCAAAAGGATATGCACTTGGTTATTTAGGTGGAGGTCTTCAACTTTTGATTTCTTTAATAATTGTTCAATTTGGACCAAGTGCTTTGGGAATTTCTGCAAGTTTAGCTACAAGAATTTCAATTGCTTTTGCTGGCATATGGTGGTTATATTTTTCTTATTTCAGTTTTTCAAGAATGAAAATTCAAGAAGAAACAAATAATTCTGTAAGCAAAAACTACATAAGTGCTGGATGGAAAAACAATTTAGTTACACTATCAAAAATTAGAAAATTTCCTTTTTTGTTGTTTTTCTTGCTTGCCTATCTGTTTTACTGGGATGGTTCACAAACAGTGATTAATATGGCTCCTGCTTTTGCTACTGAAGTTTTGCTTTTAAACCAAACAGAAATAATCATCGTTTACCTTGTAGTTCAATTTGTAGCCTTTCTTGGTGCAAGATTAGCTGGGTATTTAGCAGATAATATTGGCCCAAAAAATACAATATTTTTTACAATCATAGTATTTTTTATTGCCTGTAATGGAGCGTACTTTCTTCCCGCTGGTCAGCTGCTTCCAGCAATTGGACTCGGAAGTGTAGTGGGTCTTGGTATGGGAGGTCTTCAATCAGTAAGTAGAAGTGTTTATGCAAATATGCTCCCAGAAGGCTCTGAAGGAGAGTTTATGGGGTTCTTTTCAGTCATTTCAAGATTCTCAGCAATTTGGGGTCCACTTTTTTATAGTTATATTAGTGTGCAAACTGGCAGCGGTAGATATTCATTACCAGCATTATCAATTTTCTTTATTATTGGATTTGTGCTTCTTTTAAGATCTGATTTAACAAAAACTATTAGTAGAGAAGAATGGATTACTAATTAGATTGTAATAATCTTGATAAATTAAAAAATAAAGCAGATACTGTAATTGGTCCAACCCCACCTGGAAATGGAGCTCTTGAACTAATAACCTCTCCAATTTGAAGTGTATCTATATCGCCATATGTTTTGCCATCAACTGAAGAAATTCCAATATCAATAATCGTAGACCCATTTTTAAAGAAAGTATGATCATACACTTTTGCTGAACCAATTGCAGAGATGAAAATATCTGCTTCTTTTGTGAATAATTTTTGATTTGTAGTCTTACTATGAATTACTGAAACATTGGCATTGTAGCTTTTTGAAGACAAAATTTTGGCTAAGGGTGCTGATACGAGCCGTGACCTGCCAGCAATGACTATGTTTTTATCCTCAGTTTTTATATTGTAAAAATTTAATAATTCCAATACCGCAAGGGAGGTTGCAGGAATTAAATTATATGTATCAGAAAATAAACTTCCAAGATTATGTAGAGTCAATCCATCTACATCAATTTCATATGGAATGCAGTTGATTGCATTTTCTGCATTGAGATGGCTAGGTAGAGGAAGCTGGATTATCAACCCATCAGTAGAATCTGATTCCGTAGAAATAACATCTTCTAACGTTTCCTGAGAAGTATTTGAGTCTAGCTTTAACCAATTGAACTCTACTCCAAGATTTAATGCTTTTTTCTGTTTACGCGAAACGTATAACAAAGAAGCTGGGTTATCTCCCACTGTAATTGCAGTCAGGTGAGGTTTTTTATTATCTATGCTATATCTTTGAAAGACATTTTTACTGATCTCATCAAGTTGATCTGCAACAGGTGCGCCAAATAGTATTTGTTCCATTTTTAATAGTTTAATAATTATGAAACATACTTAGTAAATAACTTTATTAAAATAACAATGAGCAAAATATGGATATTTCAAAATTAGATCAAAAAATAAAGCCTTCTGGAACAATGGCTATTTCAAATAAATCTAGAGAATTAAAGTCACAAGGCAAACCGGTTATCGGGTTTGGTGCTGGAGAACCAGACTTTCCTTCCCCAGATTATGTAGTAGATGCAGCTATAAAAGCGGCAGCTGATCCTAAAAATCATAAGTACTCTCCTGCAGCAGGTCTTGAGTCACTTAGGCAAATAATTGCAAAAACTACCAAAGATTACTCAGGATTTGAAATAAATTCAGATAATGTAATTGTTTCTAATGGTGGAAAGCAATCAATACTAACTGCATTTTTATCTATATTAGACCCTGGAGATGAAGTCATCATACCTGCGCCTTATTGGACAACTTATCCAGAAGCAGTGAAAATTGCTGGAGGGACTCCTGTTTTTATAGAAACTGAAAAGAGCAATAATTTTAAAGTTACAGTTGAACAATTGGAAAAAAGTAAATCTAAGAATACAAAAATGTTGGTTTGGTGTTCCCCATCAAACCCTACAGGAGTAGTTTATTCAAAAGAAGAAGCTGAAGAAATTTATGAATGGATATTCAAAAACGATTTATGGATTTTGTCTGACGAACTTTATGAACATCTTGTGTACGAAGGAGAAACATCTCCCTCACCAGCTATATATGATCCTGAATTAAAGAACACAATTATCGTAAACGGTGTTTCGAAGTCATATTCAATGACTGGATGGAGGGTTGGTTGGTTAATTGGAAACAAAAGTGTAATAGGACTGGGGAAAAAAATACAATCACAGGCAACCTCAAACGTTTCTAATGTGTCTCAATTAGCTGCAGAAGCTGCATTACTCAACGGACTTGCGGTAACTAACGAAATGAAAATAGCTTTTAATAGAAGGAGACTATTTGCAACAAAAAAACTTAATAGTATTCCAGCTCTTGATGTTGTAGATAGTACTGGTGCTTTTTACTTATTTGTTGATGTCAGTCACTATTGTTCCGGAAAAAATGGATTCAATACTTCTGAAGAATTTTGTGACTGGCTCTTAGAGAATTATTTTATAGCGTTTGTTCCTGGCGAAGTTTTTGGAACTCCAGGATTTATGAGATTATCATATGCTTTAAGCGATGAAGATCTTGAAAATGGATTGACTCGATTACATGAAGCTATAGATAATTTGAATGAATAATATATCAAAAAAAAGTCTTTTTTCTTGGCTTCTATTCGATTTAGCAAATACTGTATATGCCTTTGTTATACCCGGGTTGTATTTTTCAGTTTGGTTAGTAAGTGAAAAAGGATGGACTGACCAGCAACTAGGATTCGCAACATCAAGTGCAATGATAATAGTTGCAATTCTTGGTCCATGGGTTGGGAGAAAATCAGATGGATCAGAAGGTAAAAAGAAGCTCCTCTTATTTATGACAATAATGTGCATAGCCTCAACATTTTTATTGGGTACATTTACTGTACAAATATCTGTCTTGTTATTTGTTATATCCCTAATTGGCTTCAATTTGGGATCAGTTGTTTACGATGCTCTTCTTATTTCTGTCAGTACAGAAGAAAATAGAGGAAAAATTTCTGGAATGGGTGTTGCTTTTGGATACATTGGTTCTTTGATAGGTTTTGGAGTTGCCACAGTTTTACAAAATTTTGGATATAGCTATGTTGAAATATTTAGATCAGTTGCTATATTGTTTTTAATATTTTCTTTGCCAGCATTTGTTTTTATCGAGGAAAAATTTGTAAGTACGGAAAAAATTAAAATTAGTATTTTAAATTCATTGAATGTAGTTATAAAGTCTTGGAAACATTCGAGACAATACAAGGGTCTGACTAGGTTTCTTATAGGAAGATTTTTCTATGCTGATGCAATAAATACACTTATCAGTGGTTTACTCGCAGTATATTTAGTTGAAGAAGCAGGATTAACTCCTGCAGATAGTCAAAACATCCTCGCATTAGCTATAGTGATTTCCATTATTGGTGGATATGTCTTTGGAAAAGCTGCTGATAAATACGGGCCAAGAAGATTAATTTTAATAAGTATATTTTGCTGGATTATTTCACTTTCTCTAGCAATTATTGCAACCGAATTTAATCAAATGTGGTTAATTTATGTCACCGGTGTTTTGGGAGGATTCAACATTGGTGGAATTTTTGCTGTTGACAGAGTATTCATGACTCGACTTTCGCCAAATAAACATCTCGGTGAATTCTATGGTTTGTACTCAACAATTGGGAGGTTTGCCACTATATTAGGTCCGCTATTGTGGGGTTTCATAGTTGATGGATTAAATCTAGGAAGAAATGTTGCAATGGGATCACTTATTATATTATTGATGATATCTTTTTATATTATTTCTGGAGTTTCCGATAATAAAAACTATTAAAAAAAGAAATACTTTTTTTTATTTTTGACTTCTTCTAACTGTTCTCTTGTATTTTTTAATTTTTCTCTGAGAAATTCTGCTTCTGCTTCTGCTTTTGCAGCTCTTTCTCTTGCTTCAGCCATTTGTTGGCTTGCCTCATGCAAATTTCCCAGTTGACTAAGGACAGTATTCCATGCATCTAATGGAACCAAAAGACTTTCCTCTTGAATGTCTTCATCAAGAAAGCTATCTTCTGATGAATCTGAATCATTTTGTATACTTTTACTACTAATTTCGGAAGTTGAGTCTCTATCTTTTTTAAGAAAGTTATATTTTTCTTCCATTCTTTCTTCGTAACTTTTACTCATCTCTCAAAACCTTTGCATAATCTTCAATAACCGGATACTCAAAACTGAATCCCTCTTTCAACAATTTCTCAGGTATTATTCTAAGGCTACAGAATATTAATCCATGTGCCAATTCAGACCCCATAAGTAAATTTATTGCAATCTGTGGTGCGGGTAATATTGAGAACTTTTTAAATACTTTTGCAAATCTACTTGAAAAATCTTTTTGAGTAACTGGAACTGGAGAAACAAAATTAACTGGTCCTGATATTGCATTGTTTTCAATACAAAACTTATACGCATTAACAACATCCTCTATTGAGATCCATGACCAATATTGATCTCCCTTTCCTAATGGACCAGATAAATTTAGGTTCGTTGTTAAAGTTATTAATTGTGTTGCAATATTGCCTTTGCCTAAAATAAATCCATTTCTAGCTTTGACAATACGAACATCTTTATGCTTTATATTTGAAAGGGGCAATTCCCATGCTTCTTCAGCAACCAACTGATCAAAAGTTCCTCTGTTAAACTTTGTTGTTGACTCAGTAATAACTTCATCACCATGATCTCCATAAATAGTTGTTCCTGAAGCTGTTATAAATATTTTTGGATATGTTTCACTTTCATTGTAAGTTTTTACAAATAAATCAGAGGCCCATTTTCTAGACCAATAAATTCTTGATTTCTTTTCCTTATTCCACCTTCCTCCACTTAAAGGTAGGAAACCAAAAATATCTTTTGGAGCTAAAGACTCACCTGCTAAGTGAATAATCCCATCAAGAGTTTCAAATTTTTCTAAATCAATTTCTTGTTTTGATGGACTCCAAAAAATTTCATTATCAGCCTGAACATCTCTTCTAACAAATTTAAAAACTTCAAATCCATCTTCTTCAAGTTTTTTTACAAGCCTCTTACCTATAAAACCAGAAGAACCTGTGATGCCAATTTTCATTCTTCTTCACCATAAAAAATAAAAAAATTCTGTAATGTATCTTCCACTTTTGAAGTCTCATTTCCTATGTTTCTTTGAAAATTAATTGTCACCATGTTTGATTGAATAAATATTGTATCTATATCATTAATTTCTTGGAAAAGTTTTAAAGCTAGTTGTCCACTCACATCAGGGATTAATGAAGCTTCAGATATATTATTAAAAGTCATACCCTCTTGACCTGATACTGATCTATTTAAATCAAAAATTAAAGTTTTATTAATTTTTGTAGTTTTCACTTCAATAATTTGGCCCACTATAAATCTCCTAAATTGTGTACTCTGATTAAATTAGTTGCTGCTTCAACATTTGGAGGTGTCCCAGCAACAACAATAACTCTATCACCTTTATTATATTTTTTTTCTTCCATAAGGAAATCATTTGCAGATTTGAGCATTTCAGAAAATGTTTCTTTTCTTTCAATTGGAAATTGGTTAACACCCCAAAGTATATTTAATTGATTTAGTGTTTTATCTTTAGTTGTAAATGTAATTATTTCAGCTTTAGGTCTGAAATTTGATATAAGTAGTGGAGTTTTTCCAGTTTCTGTAAAAGCCACAATAGCTTTTGCATCTATATCGTCAGCAATTTGAACGGCTGCTTTTGCTAAAGTAGTTGTAAATGAATCTTCTTTCGAATCTTCCTTGGAAAGTAAAGATGAAGTATCATTTCTGGAATCTACTTCTTGACAGATAGCAGACATAACTTCTATAACTCTATTTGGATGATCACCTATCGATGTTTCTGCCGATAACATCACTGCATCTGAACCTTCCAATATAGCATTGGTTATATCTGTTACTTCTGCTCTTGTTGGCCTGTATGAAGATTTCATTGATTGAAGCATCTCTGTTGCAGTTATAGAAATTTTTCCTTTACGATTTGCAGCATCTAAAATTTGTTTTTGAACAAATGGTACTTGTTCTATCGGGAGCTGCACACCAAGATCACCTCTTGCAACCATAACTCCATCAGAAACTTGAAGAATTTCATCAATATTTTCTAAAGCAGTTTTTAACTCTATTTTTGCGATAATTTTTACATCTTTAGGAATAAGGTCTCTCACTGTTTGTATATCTTCCTTATTTCTAACAAAAGAAACAGCTACAATATCTACATCCTGTTCTGTTCCAAATTTTAAGTGTTCAATATCCTGTTCAGTTATTGCAGATACAGATAATGCTGAATCTGGAAAAGCAACGCCTTGATTATCCCTTAATTCACCTCCTATAAGGATTAAAGCTTTTAATTTATCTTTTTGTTTTTCAGTTATTTTGAAAATAATCTGACCATCATCAATAAAGACTCTATCATTAACACTTACATCTTTAAATAGATTTTTATAATTGACAAAAATTATTTCTTTTGAAGATTCTCTTTCTTTATTAGTTAAATTAATCTCATTACTTTTTTGCAATATTGTGTTTTTCACAACATGACCAGTTCGAATTTTTGGTCCCTGAATATCTTGCATTATGGCAACTTGTTTTTTAGAGGATCTCGCCCAATTTATAAATTGTTCATGGTCTTTTAAATTACCATGGGAAAAATTAATTCTCAGAACATTGACTCCTAAATTAATTGCATTATGAATTTTTTGCTCGCTGGCTAAGCTTGGGCCAACAGTCGCAATTATTTTTGTTTTTCTATCCATATTGATTAAATACTTTAATAGCATGGTATAACAAAATTTATAATATGAATAGCAATATCTTAATTGGAATACCTGTAAAGAGTCTGGACAATCCAATGTCTAGACTCTCAGAAACTATTTCACTATTTGAAAGAAAAGAATTGCAATTAAATTTAATAAGGAACACTGTAAATTCGTTTAAAAATAAGCTTGTTGATGTCTTCTTGATTTCCAATGATTTAGATATTGCAAAATTAGCTAATGAAATTGAAATTGGTATATTTAACTCAAAATCAAATGGATTGAATAATGAAGTTTCTGAATTTATAGAACTTGCAAACAAATATTCTTCTTGGGCTATTTGCCATGCTGACTTACCATATCTTGCTAAATACAATATTTCAGTTTTTCTTCAAGAAATTGCAATTAATCAAATTGTGATTTCAAAAAGCTCAGACAACGGTACGCCATTAATTGGCGGTAATGTTTTTTTTAAAAATTTTAAATATGGAAAAAATAGTTTCAAAAAACATGTCTTAGAGCTTGAAAAATTGAATTTAAACTACAAACAAGTATTTAACAAAGAGCTATATTTTGAGTTGGATACGGAAGATGATTACATCGAGTTTTTAAAAAATTCACCCCGTTGGTATAAAAAAATATCAGATTAGCAGCCCCGACCGGATTTGAACCGGCGTTTCTGCCTTGAGAGGG
>TARA_B100001057_G_scaffold146988_2_pt1 | contig 61023 bp, 60 predicted proteins | sample TARA_B100001057 | Tara Oceans TARA_B100001057 (sample SAMEA2621839) | marine metagenome | biome: marine biome (ENVO:00000447); feature: surface water layer (ENVO:00002042); material: "saline water (ENVO:00002010), including plankton (ENVO:xxxxxxxx)" | depth 5 m | reverse complement strand
AACCAAGGAGTTTCAACATGTGTAATAAAAAATTGACTACCATTAGTACCAGGTCCAGCATTAGCCATAGATAATATTCCAGGCCCATCATGTTTAAGTTCTTCATTAAACTCATCATCAAACTGATATCCTGGCCCTCCTGATCCTGTTCCTGTTGGATCTCCACCCTGAATCATGAAATTTTCAATAACTCTATGAAATTTTAATCCGTCATAATAAGGCTTACCAGAATGTTGATCATCTACAACCGGGTGATTCCCTTCTGCTAAAGCGACAAAATTTGACACAGTGGTTGGTGCTTGTTCATAATATAGTTGAAGGATAATATTTCCTTTTGATGTTTCAATATCTGCATATAGTCCTTCAGATAAATTAGAATAATCATTCATGTTACATGAGTTTAATGTTAGTAATGTTATAGTTAATATTATAGATCTTTTAATCATAATTTTCTTTAATAAATTCTTTAATATCATTAATAAATTTATTAATGGTATCATTTAAGCTTAATTTTGATATTCCACCTGCTGCATATTCATGACCACCACCATTAAAATACTTATTTGCAAATATATTAACTTTAAAATCACCTTTCGATCTAAATGAAATTTTTATTATACCATCATTTGATTTTTCAATAAATACAACTGAACATTTAATTCCTTCAACACTTAGGCCAAAGTTTACAAAACCTTCACTATCTCCTTTTCTAAAATTTCTAATTTTTTGTTCTTCATCTGAGATTGACGAATATAGAACAGGTAGATCATCAATTCTTTTAAAGTTATTTATGGTAGTCCCAAGAAGTTTAAGCCTATTGAATTGAAAGTTATTGTGTAATTTTTCAAAAATATCAGTGACATTAACTCCGTATTCAATTAGTTCAGAGCCAATCCTTAGTGTTCTAGAGGTAGTTGAAGGAAATCTAAAAGAACCTGTGTCAGCAACTATCCCAGCATAAAGACATGTAGCAATATTATTATTGATTTTATCAGAATTAATATTTGAAATAAAATCATATATCATTTCACATGTTGAACTCATATTCGAATTAGAGATCATAAAATCTGCATAATCGTCAGGGTTTTCGTGATGATCAATCATTATTTTAGTTGCCTTTGACTTAGCTATTAAATGTGATATGTTTTTCGCTCTACTTAAATTATTAAAATCTAGTGTAAAAATTACATCAGATTTTTTAAATAATATATTAGATTTTTCTTTATCAGATTCAAATATTAAAATATCATTTGATCCTGGAAGAAATGACAATATATCTGTAAATTCGTTAGGAGATATTACATTAACATTATGTTCATCTTTAAAAAAATGGAATAAAGAAAGGCAGCTTCCAAGTGCATCTGCATCAGGACTGCTGTGAGGTATTAATAGTATATTCTTTTTTGTTGATATAACTTTTTTAATACTTTGAATTGTGATTTTGTCCATAGCAAACTAATATAACACTATATTAAAAAATAAAGTAATTAGTAAAAGGTTATTTAATCGTATATATTACTAAATTTGCCGCATGAATTCAAATAAAACTTTTACAATGTTAAAGCCTGATTCTATAGAGCAGGGTTATATGTTACCAATATTAAATACGATTAGTGATGCAGGTTTTAAAATTATAGCACTTAAGTATAAAAAAATGTCTAGAACTGAGGCTGAAAGTTTTTACTCAGTTCATTCAAATAAGCCTTTCTTTAACGACCTTGTAAATTTCATGACTAGAGGCCCTATTATAGCAGCTGCTCTTGAAAAAGACAATGCAGTTGAGGAATTTAGGAAACTTATTGGTTCTACAGATCCAGCTGAGGCTGAGGTCGGAACTATTAGAAAGAAATATGCAAAATCAAAAGGTGAAAATGCAGTTCATGGATCAGATAGTGATCAAAATGCTAAAATTGAAATTGAATTCCATTTTGATAATGATGAAATTTTTAACTAAGGTTTAAGTCCTTAATATATTCTTTTCCTAGCTTTCTGTTTATTAATTTTATTACTTTATTTTTTTCAAATTTTAGCTCTTCCTTAAGCACTGAAGACTTTAATTTTATAAATAAGACACCTTTTTTGTAATATACTTTACTTATGTATCTATTTATGTTCTTTCCCATTGTTTCAGTCCATGCTTCTTGAACTTTGATATTATCAATACCAATTTTAAAATGTTTCTGAGAAAAAATATCATCAATTACCCTTGAAATGTTTTTTACTTCTCCTCTATTATTCATTATTTTTTATTTTTTCAAGATCAAATATTTCCTCTTTATTTTTTGAAATAGACAGAGCATCTTTGATCCTATCTACGTGAGTGTCAGTTATAAAAATTTGGCTAAACTCTTTTTTCTCTAATATTTGCACAATCTGTCTTACTCTATTTTGATCAAGTTTATCAAAGATGTCATCCAATAAAATTATTGGTGAATTTCCAAATTTTGTTTTGTAATAGTCAAATTGTGCTAGTTTCAATGCAATTAAAAATGATTTTTGCTGACCTTGGCTTCCAAAATTTTTTATTCTATTATTGTTAATATTGAATATTAGATCATCCTTATGAATTCCCCTAGATGTATATTGTAAAAATCTATCTTTTGATAAACTTTCACTTAAAATTTCTGAAAAACTTCCAGAATTTAAATCACTTTTGTAACTGATGTCAACTATTTCATCACCTGAGCTTATATCAGAATAATATTTTTTAAAAATTGGAATAAAAGTAGACATAAACTTAGACCTTTCTTTAAAAATAGGTGTTCCAATGCTAATAAGCTGTTGGTTATAAGATTCTATTGTATCCTTATCAAATTTTCTATTTATAAAAAAGTATTTTAATAAAGAATTTCTCTGCGAGATTACCTTATTATAATTAATAATTCCCTGTAGGTATATCTTGTCAACTTGACCTATAACTGAATCAATGAACTTTCTTCTCATTTCACTACCCTCTGTAATTAGATTTCTGTCATGTGGAGAAATTATTACAAGGTTTATCATGCCAATATGATCTGAAATTCTGTCATAAACTTTACTATTTCTTTTTATAACTTTTTTTTGACCTATTTTATAATAACAATGAATATTCTCTTTTCTGTCCTTAATTTCGTAGTCCCCATTGATTGAAAAATATTCAGTACCAGTCATTACATTTTGTGATGTTGATGGGTTAAAATAGCTTTTAGTAAAGGCTAAGTGATATATTGAGTCGATAATATTTGTTTTTCCTATTCCGTTATTTCCAATAAAGCAATTTATCTTTTTTGTAAATTTTAATTTTACATTTTTAAGATTTTTGTAATTGTCAATCTTTAGTGAGTTTAAAAACATATAAGTATTCAAAATAAAACATTAATTTTGGGATTCAAAAAAATATTATGGCAACATTTAAAAAAAGAGGTTATAAAAAAAATAAATCAGATAGAATTTCAAAAGCAGATAATAGCCAAACAGCAGAAGTTTTTGAATCTCTTGATTCAACTGCTAACAAGTCAGAGCAGTGGATACTTAAAAATCAAAATATTATTTTTATATCAATTGGTATTATATCTCTAACTGTTCTGTCTTATTTAGGTTATGAAAGGTATATTTCTGAGCCTAAAGAGAAAGAGGCAATTAGTGAGCTTAACCAAGCTCAGTATTTTTTTGAACTTGCTCTTGTCTCTAATGAATCAGATTCGTTATTTAACCTTGCATTAAATGGTGGAGAGGGTAAGTTTGGTTTTCTAGATATAGTAGACCAGTACTCTGGCACTAAAGCGGCTAATCTTGCTAACTATTCTGCAGGTATGTCATACCTTAACATCAAGGAATATGATAAGGCAATATTATTCTTAGAGAAATTTAAGTCTGATGACATATTGCTAAAGTCGATTTCACTTGGTACTATTGGAGATTGCTTTTCAGAGCTTAATCAACCTGAAGAAGCTCTAGAATACTATCAAAAAGCCTTTAAATATAATGATAACATTTATACAACTCCTAAGTATTTATTTAAGGCAGCTTTGATTGGCTCACAAATTGGTAAATATGGTTTAGCAGTTGATTTTTTAAATAGAATTAAAGAAGATTTTCCAGACTCTTATGAATCTACTTTAGTAGAAGTTCAATTAGGAAGAATAGAAAACTTAAACAATTAGTATGTCATCAAAAGTAACTGGCAACAATTTAACCAGATCTTTTAAATTAAGTAATCCAGAGAAAATTAAAATTGCATGCGTTGTCTCTGAATGGCATAATGAAATAACAGAAAACCTATTTATTGGTGCTAAGAAGAAATTAGTTAAAAGTGGATTATTACAAGAGAATATTCATGAGATACATGTTCCAGGTAGCTTTGAGCTTATATTTGGAACTAAAACTTTAATCAAAAAAGATTATAATGCAATAATAGTGATTGGTTGTATAATTAAAGGTGAAACAAAACACTTTGATTTTATTTCTGGTGCTGTTGTAAATGGTATTAAAGACTTGAACATTATATCTGATATCCCAATAATCCTTTGTGTTAATACAGATGATAATATTCAACAATCTATAGATAGGAGTGGAGGTAAATATGGAAATAAAGGTGAGGATTCTGCTGAAGCTGCGTTAAAGATGATCTTACTTAATTCAAAATAATTTATTGTTCAAATTAAATAAACATAGAAGATTTAACTATACACCTCGTTTTTTTAGAGGTAAAGAAGCCATTCCAACAAGTTTTGAATCTGCTTTTTCTAAGTACAGAGACACCTATAATTCTATTGACATTGGACATAAATGGAAAGAAGAGAGACATAAAATGCGAAATAGAAAGAATAGAGGAATTAATATGACGTTAATCCTGGTTATTGTTTTTTTAATTTTGGTATTTTTATATATCATAGATTTTGATTTAACAATTTTCCAAGTTGATTAATGCCAGATATAGTTAAAATTTTACCAACCGAGGTTTCAAACAAAATTGCTGCAGGTGAAGTAGTCCAAAGACCATCTTCTGTTCTTAAGGAGCTTCTAGAAAATTCTATTGATGCAAAGTCTTCAAAAATTAAAATTATTATTAAAAATGCTGGTAAAAATTTAATTCAAGTAATTGACAATGGCCAAGGTATGTCAAAAAATGATATGCACTCCTCGCTCATAAAACATGCAACTTCAAAAATTGATAAATTTGATGATATATTTTACATCAACTCTATGGGATTCAGAGGAGAAGCCTTAGCTGCAATATCATCTGTTTCAATGATTGAAATGACTTCATCTAAAGCGAATGAAAATGATGGTTATTATATAGAAGTTAATGGTGGTAAAGTCGTATCTGAAGAAGAATTAAATGTAGATAGTGGAACTAATATAAAGGTTAAAAATCTTTTTTATAATGTACCAGCTCGCAGAAATTTTTTGAAATCTAACTTTGTAGAATTAAAACATATTATTAATGTTTTTAATAATATTGCTATATCCCACAATGAAATAGAGTTTACATTTATTAATAATGGTGAAGAAATTTTCTATTTAAAAAAAGAGTCTTTAAAAAAAAGAGTCATATCAATTTATGGAGAAAAAATTCGTGAAAATTTAATTCCACTTAACGAGGATACTCAAATAGCAAGACTCTATGGATTTATTCTAAAACCTGAGTTTGCAAAAAAATCTAGATCAAATCAGTTTATTTTTGTTAATAACAGGTCTGTTAAAAGTCAATTTATAAATCATTCTATTTTTTCATCTTTTGATGGACTCCTTAGAGATGGATATTATCCAGGATACTTTTTATTTATAGAAATAGATCCAACTAAAATTGATGTTAATGTTCATCCTAATAAAACAGAAATAAAATTTGATGATGATCAAAATCTGTATTCAATTATTAATTCTGCAGTTAAACATGGTCTTGGTATTTATCAAGTCAGCCCTGTATTAGATTTTGATAAAGACCCATCAATGGATGTATCTTATTCACAGATTAAGTCAGATCCTAAGGTTCCAAGCATTGAAGTAGACTCTGATTTTAATCCATTTCAAATTTTTAATGATGATAAATTTGAAAATCTTATTTCTCAAAAATCTAAAAATAATATTGATAACGATATAGAATTTGAAGGCAAAAGATTTATTAAAATTTTTCAAATATTTAATAAATTCATTGTTAGTGCCAGTAAATCTTCATTAATAATTATTAATCAAAATCTAGCTCATCAAAGAATACTATATGAAAGCTTTTTAAAATCTATGTTTGAAAGTTCATGTGAAGTGCAGAAGCTAGTTTTCCCGTTTGAAATTTCGTTATCTAATGAGCAATTACTATTTTTTAAAAAGATTGATTCAGAATTTAAATCTTTAGGATTTGAATATGAATTATTAGAAAAGTCTATTAAGATCTCTTCAATCCCTAGCCAAATAAAAATTGATTCTATAGATGAAATAATTGATGATATTTTAAATAATGAAAATGATTTTGACATTACGAAAAATTTAAGTTACTCTGATTTTTTTGCGAAAAACCTTTCTAGAATATCTTCAATTAAATCAGGTGTTAAATTAAATTCAGATGAACAGGAATTTCTTGTTAACCAACTTTTTTCATGCAAGGAGCCAAACCTATCTCCTGATAATAAACAAATATTTGTTACTTTAAGTAAAAATGATATTGAAAATATTTTCTAATGGGTAGAATTAGTGAAATAGTAAAGCATTTAATTATTATTAATATAATTTTTTTTGTTGCATCAATAGTTTTTGGCGAATTAATGTATGATTTATTTGCAATGCACTATCCAAAAAGTCCAGACTTTATCTTATGGCAGCCTTTTACTCATATGTTTATGCATGGTGATACTACTCACATACTTTTTAATATGTTCGGTCTTTATATGTTTGGTACTCCTCTAGAACAAATGTGGGGTAAACAAAAATTTATCTTTTTTTATTTATCAGCTGGTTTAGGAGCTGTCTTAATTCAAACTTTAGTTTATCATTATGATGTAATCTCATTAACTCAAATTTTATCAGATAGTGGCTTGACAAAATTAGACATTGATTCCTTCTATCAAACTGGTAGACTAAATACTTCTATAATTCAATCTGTTGGTGAGGAAAGGTTATATTCAGGAATACAATCATTTAAAGCTGTTATGGTTGGTGCCTCTGGTGCTCTATATGGAATCTTAGTTGGTTTTGCTATGCTATTTCCTAATGTTCAATTAATGTTACTGTTCCCACCAATTCCAATAAAAGCAAAGTTTTTAGTGCCTCTTTTAATATTGTTTGATTTATTCTTTGGTTTTACTTCTTACTCTGTTGGACCGATTGCTCATTTTGCTCATATAGGTGGAGCAATTTCAGGATTTATTATGATGTGGTATTGGAAAAAGAATCAGTTTAATAACAAGAGATGGAATTAGGGTATAAATATTTCATTAACCAATCAATTTTTAAGAAACTTATAATTATAAATATTATAATTTTTTTACTACCTCTAGTATCTAATACTTTTTTGTTTCTTTTTAATCTCCCGGAGATTAATATTATAAAGTTTTTTGATCTTCATCCAAATTTTGATCAGATTTTAATGAGTCCATGGACTATAATAAGTTATTCTTTTTTCCACATTGATTTTTTTCACATTTTTTGGAATATGTTTATACTCTATTTAGTTTCTGATTATTTTTTGTCTTTTTTAACTGACAAAAAATTTCTTGAAATTTATTTTTATGGAGCAATTTCAGGTGGCTTATTGTTTATAATATCATATAATATCTTTCCAGCTTTTGAAAATTCATTTTCTCCTTTAATTGGATCATCAGCTGCAGTTTATTCTCTTTTAATATTTGCTTGCTCATATTTTCCTAATACTAGTATTAATCTTATATTTTTTAATGTAAGGCTAAAGAATTTAGGGTTATTTTATGTTATTTTCAGCTTAATCCAGATACCATTTAGTAATGCTGGCGGTAACATTGCTCATTTAGGTGGAGCTTTATGTGGATTCTATTATGCTAAAAATTTTAATACTTTAAAATCCCCTTTTAAAATTCTAGCAGAGATATTAAATAAAATTAAAGTTAAATCAAGAAATGATAGTAACAATCAATATAAAATTGATAAAATACTGGATAAGATTAGTAAGTCAGGATATGAAAGTTTGTCTAAAAGTGAAAAGGAATTTCTCTTTAAGAACTCAAACAAAAACTAATTCTTATTCTTTCTTTTTTTAACCATTACAAAAATTTGCCATATGAAAATTAAAATTAAGAAATGTGGAAGATAAGATCTAGGTTCGCCATCAAAACCAATTGTTGTAAAAATTCTATCAAATCTAAATCTCCAATTTTCTATTCCATTAAATAATCCTTCTATACTCATCCAAATAAAAACTGGTTTACCTAGGACGTGGTCAAACGGAACAAATCCCCATACTCGAGAATCTTCAGAATTATATCTATTATCTCCCATCATCCAATAGTAGTCCTGTTTAAATACATAGTTATTAGTTTTTTCTCCATTAATCAAAATATTGTTTCCCTCTGTTTTGAGTTCGTTTAATTCATAATCTGTAATTAACTTTTTATATAGTGGCAACGTATTTATATCAAGGTCTATCTTTTCACCAGATTTGGGTATTATAATTGGACCGAATTGGTCATTATTCCAGTTGAACCTGTAATTATTTGGGAAAAAATTTAAATTTGGTAAATTAGGCTTATCGATTAGGCGATAGATTGAGTCAAATTCTCTTGATTTTCTAATTTTGAGAGCGTCATTGTAAGTTAAATTTAATTTTTTATTAGTATCAATAATCTCTCTTATATCTAGATTGAGTTTTCTAACCATGTCGATGGGTATTCCTTCATGGAATGTATATATCAAGTATTCACTATCGCCATTTCTTGATAGATTAATTACATAATTTGAAATACCATCAAATGCCTCTTGTGAAAGATTTTTAATTATAAACTTTCTTATAAAGCCATTTATCTCAAGATCCAATAGTTTATTTGACGAGACACCTTCTTTTGATTTAACCTCATAACTAAATAGAGGTTTTGCCCTATCGGGAAGAATATTTTCTTTTCCGTTTATATAAATTATACCATCTTTTATCTCTAACGTATCACCTGGAATTCCAACTGCTCTTTTTACATAGTTAGATCTTTTATCTATTGGTTTAAATACGCCTTTCTCCTTCACAAAAAATTTTCTTACTGTATCTGCAGGCCAATTAAAAACGACAATGTCATTATTTTTAATTTTTTGAAAACCGGGAATCCTCATATATGGAAGTTGAGGTTTCTTTAGATAAGATCTTGTTTTTAATACAGGAATGGTATCATGAACCATAGGAAATGTCAATACAGTAGAAGGAATTCTTGCACCGTAATGAAATTTACTTACTAATAAAAAATCACCAACTCTCAATGTTTTTTCTAAAGACCCAGTAGGTATTACGAATGGCTGAATAATATAATTATGAACAATCGTTGCAATTATAATAGCAAAAACAAATGATCCAACTGATTTTTCAAAACTTGAAAAATTTATATTGTCTATATACTTGGTTTTTTTACTAAAGTAACTTACATAAAAAATGTAAAACCCTAATGTCAGTATAACTAGAATCCTATCGCCTTTTGAGTTATGATTAAAGTATTTTATAAGTTCCACCCATATCACAGGTATAATAAGTAAATTAATTACTGGAATAAATGCTAAAACAACCCACCACTTAGGCCTATTGATTATCTCACAAATTTTAATAATATTATATACGGGAATTATCGATTTCCAAGTTTCTATTTTTGCAAGTTTAAAAAGTCTTCTTGTCCCAAGAAATATTATCAGATTAAGTAATAAAAAAAATATAAACCATTCATTAAAATCCATACTAATCTATATTAAGTTTAAGTTTGATACCTGCACTTTGAGTAAAATTTAGATAATCATTCTCAATATATGGTTTAAATGAAAGATCCTCATTTACATTAAATTGAAGTAAATGTGCTCCTACGTTAGCATCAATAATGTTTAAAACATAGGTACCAACAAGAAACATAAAAGAAAAGTCCTTATATCTTCTATGAAATTTCATTCCTTCCAATAGTTTGTCATTTTCAGGTATTATATCTATGTACTCATCATCATAGTATCCTGAAAGTCTTCTTTTGTATGCAGTTCTATATTTATTTAATTCTTTCTTATTAAAATTGTAATAATAAGTTGAAGCTCCAAGTCCACCATAAATAATCGGGATCATCCAATATCTCCTTGTATATATTTGACCAAGTCCAGGGATTACAGATGAATAAAAAGCTGCTTTCGATGGAGTTAATGGATCGTTGATTAGCTGAATTTTTCTTGGACTTATGTATAATGAGTCGGACTGGTTTTGACTATATAAATTTAATGTAATAAAGAAAGTTACTAAAAAAGCTAAGTTTTTCAATTTGATATTTTTTTTAGTATTGAGTATAACTCTTTTACATTTTTAAAATAAGTAGAAAGATAAACTTTACCATTTGAGTTTTCTTTTAATTTGACCTTTGATTGAAAAATTTTTTCAAATCTATTAGTAGCATCAATGTAAATTTTTGAGACATCTGTACTTGATAAATTGTTAATTTGTTTACTCCCATTTACAATCTTTTCAGTTTGTCTAACAGATAGTTTAGATGATATTACATCTTTGTATATCTCGATTTGTTTTTTTTTATCCATAACATTGATTAATGCTCTTCCATGACCCATCGTAATGAAACCATCCCTTATACCCGATTGTATTATAGGATCTAGCTTTAAAAGCCTCATATAATTAGATATAGTTGATCTGTCTTTTCCAACTAGCGTGGATATTGAATCAATATCTAAGTTATAATCAGTAACAAGTCTATTGTAGGTAAGACCGATTTCTATTGGATCTAAATCAACTCTTTGAATATTCTCAACTAAAGACATTTTTAACACTTCCGAGTCGTTTTCTACTCCTTTTATATAGCATGGAATTGAATTAAGACCAGCCTTTATTGAAGCCCTGTATCTTCTTTCTCCAGAAATTATTTCATATTTGTTGTTATCGATTTCTCTAACAGTTATCGGTTGAATAATGCCAACATCTTTAATTGATGAGGTTAAGTTATTAATTTCTATTTTATCAAAATTTGTTCTGGGTTGGTTTTGGTTAACCTGTATATTATTAATGCTGATTTCTAAAGAACTGGCTAATTTAGGTGAGTTTACTGATGATTCTTCGTCTGAAGAGGTAGATAACAGAGCATCCAAACCTCGACCAAGTACATTTTTTTGTTTTTTAGTTGACATTTAAATTCTTTTTAATTATTTCATTAGCAAGTGTAAGGTAATTCTTTGATCCTTTAGAAGTTACATCGTAAGTTATAATATCTTTACCAAAACCAGGTGCTTCTCCTAGTTTAATATTTCTTTGAATAATAGTTTCAAAAACAATTTTACCAAAATGTTTCCTGACTTCCTCTACAACTTGATTAGAGAGTCTAAGCCTTGAATCATACATAGTAAGAAGAATTCCCTCAATATCAAGTTCTTTGTTATGAACTTTTTGAATACTTTTAATAGTATTAAGTAGTTTTCCAAGTCCTTCAAGGGCAAAATACTCACACTGAATAGGAATTAAAACAGATTTTGAGCATGTCAGAGCATTTAATGTGATTAGACCTAGTGATGGTGCACAATCAATGAGTATATAATCATACTGTTCCTCAATCTCTTTAATTTTCTCGGATAATTTATATTCTCTGTTATCAACATTTATAAATTCTATTTCAATTCCAACGAGATTAATACTTGACTTGATAATATCTAAATTAGGAGATCCTGTTTTTTTTATTACTTCTGAGATTTTTGCTGATCCAGTCAAAACCTCATATAATGAGTTATCTTTTTTGTTAATATCAAATCCTAGACCAGAAGAAGCATTTGCTTGGGGATCTGCATCAATTAATAAAACATTCTTCTCTAAAACCCCTAATGATGCAGCTAGATTTACTGAAGTTGTAGTTTTTCCAACACCTCCTTTTTGATTTGCTATTGAAATAATTTTACTCATTTATATCAATTATCAGATTGGAATTCAATAATAAAGATATCCTCATTATCTTTTTTTAAATTAAATTTTTCTCTTCCATAGTGTTCTAAACTATCAATATTTTTTAATTTTTCGATAAGCCCTTGATCTTTACTAATTTCTTGATTCAGTGCATTTTCTTTATTTTTCAGTTTTTTTATTTCTCTATTTAATTCAGCATGAATTAATAATGAGTTTGTGTCTAAGAATGTCATCCATAATATGAAAGAAACAGATATTATCAAATACTTGAAATAACTTTTGTTAAAAATCGATTTTATATTCTCTATTAGATTTTTCATTAACAACAAATAGTCTAATTTGGCAAAATTTTAAAAATACCTCGTGCTTCAACACTAACATAAATATATCCGTCAGGACTAATATTAACATCTCTTACTCTTCCAATAGCTGGAAAAAGTCTCTCTCTTCTCTTTACTCCTTTATCATCAAACTCTAGTCTTTCTAGATAAATGAATTTTAGTGACCCAACTAGTAAACTATTCTTGAATTCTGGATATATATCTGAATTAACTATGGCCATTCCTGAGGGAGCTATTGAAGGTGTCCAATAATAAAATGGATCTATAACATCATCTAACTTTTTATATTTTGTTATCTGACTACCACTGTAATTTATACCATATGAAGCCTTTGGCCATCCATAGTTTCTTGTTTTGATTGGATCATCCTCAAATTTTGGTTCTGAAATTATATTAATTTCATCACCACCTCTAGGTCCATGTTCGTGAATCCATATTTCATTTTCATTCATTCCCTTAATAATACCTTGAGGATTTCTGTGTCCATAACTCCAAATTGCTTTTTTTGAATTTTCAATATCAAAAAATGGATTGGATTCAGGTATAGTTCCATCTAAATTTAATCTATAAACTTTTCCTCCATCTAAATTAATGTTTTGAGGGTTTATGTCCCTATTTCCTCTGTCTCCAATAGTGAAGAAAATATGTTTATTAGTGACCAAAATACTTCCTCCAAAGTGTCTCTCTTCATCTGAATCTGGTGAGGCTTTGTATAGAAGTTTTAAGTCAAGCAATTTATCATTTTTAAAAATAGCAGAATATAATGCAGTATTTGATCCAGATATTGATGATGATATACTTGCAGTAATATAAATTTTATTATTATTTAAGTAGTCAGCATCAACTGCTACATCAAGAAGCCCCCCCTGTCTTGATAAAGATATTTCTGGAAGACCATCTACTTCTGTTTTTTTTCCATCTATCACATGATATAAAATTCCTTTTTTATCTGTAACTAAAAAAGAATTATTTCCTGTAAATGCAAGTCCCCATGGTATATCTATCCCATCAACAACTTTTTCAAGTGAGATATTGTTTTGATCAGAGTCTTGTATTGGCGGAAAGTTTTCATTTTGAGAGCACGCCAAATTTAAGTTAAAAAAAATGAGTGTAAATATTATATAAGATTTCTCCATAATTAGTTCGAATTTAAAATAAATAAATCACTAGATAAAGTTTTTTTTATATCAAGTCAATTAAACTTACATTTTGATAATTTCTCTTAAGATAATCTAACGTTTTCTCCATTAACTCTCCCATAGATTTAGATTTTACAAATGAATTTTCTTTAGTGAATTTAAAAATTTCATTTTTTAAATTATCTAAATTATCTTTTGGACTGATTTCATCCTCTTTCATTATTTCCAGTAATAATTTCATTCTTTCTTCAGAAATAATTAATCTTCTAGAAATAGTTGACCTTTCCTCAATTTTATATTGAATTATTGAGTCTGTTTTTAATTTTTCTCTAACTAAATCTACCATCGCCTTGTTTTCCTTAAAGAATTGCGGTCTGTAAACAGAGAATTTTCCTTCATATGATTGTTGGTCGAAATCTATTGCACGTATCTTATATATAACTTGATCAAAATCATGAATAGGTATGACCACGTAGTTATATGATCTCATATCACCAAGAAGCCTAATCATGCACCTTTCGTTAAATTTTACATATTCTTTTGCTATTTGTGATTTCTGATACTCAGTACATTTAGGCAGATATTCATCTATAAAAATATCTCCAGGAATTCCTGCAATATGTTCTTCTATTAATGAAGAATTATTTACAAGAAAATTAAGATTTCTAGGGGATAACATATGCTCAAATTCAATCCCGTATATTCTAGATGAATCAGTTTTTTTTACATAAAAATATGTGAAATTATCATTTACAATATTTCTAATTTTAATTCTAAAAGGTTTTGAGTTACCAAATGTACAATAGTCAACAGAGTCAATATTTAAATAAGGAATTGATGAAGAATTACCATCTGAGTGGAGTAAAGTATAAATAACTTTTAAATTTTTATCAATCTCTGTTCTTTCTGTCTCATTGTAAAGAAGTCTAACCCAAAGTGTGTCTTTGTTTTTTTTATCATAAATATTTATTGAATCGGAATACCTAAGTAAGTCGTCGTATGATATTACATCATCCATCCATCTATCATGTTGTTTCAGAAAAACCTGCAGTTTTTTAGATATCGGATAGAATGGTTTTTTCTTTGAAATTAATTTTTTTTCTACACTCATTGGTTAAATATACAAAATGCTAAATATGTCGGGATGACAGGATTTGAACCTGCGACCCCACGCACCCCATGCGTGTGCGCTACCAAGCTGCGCCACATCCCGAAAAATAAAAGGAGTTTTTATAATACATAAAAAAATAACAGACTATAATTTATAGTCTGTTATACTCTTCACTTGAAGAAACAATTAGTTTTGACTTTGAGCATATATTGCAGCCTCTTCAAATATTGCAGCTGGATCAACATAGCAAGTTGTGCTTACTATTTTTTCTTCTTCCCAGACCCATCTACAATGACATGGATAGTTATACTCTTTTCCAGTTAGAATTGAAGTAGCTGACCAATTGAAGTCATGGAAGGTTTGTATAGAACCATCTGTAAAAAATCCAGTGTATACTTTTCTATCATTATGTTTGATATCATTAAAAATTAGAGAATGAGAATTATAGCCATCAATAATTCCATCAACATCAAATTCTAGATCATTAAAATAATGTTTACCATCCGGTGAGAAGTATTCTCTTGCAATATCAAAATTTCCTGCTAAATAAGAGTCTGCAAGTTTAACAACAATCTCAGATTTTTGATCATCATCTTGAATAAACCCGGTAATACTTTGATTTTTAGTTAGGTCACAAGAAACAAAAGTGATCACTAATAGTAATAATAAAAATTTTTTCATTTGATTTAATTTTAATTTATGTTTAAAATTTAAAGTTAATAAAATGAAATTAAAGTCGGGGTGGCAGGATTCGAACCTGCGACCTCCGCGTCCCAAACGCGGCGCGATAACCGGGCTACGCTACACCCCGAATAATGAAATGCAAATATAAGCTTAAATAAGTACTAGGCAAACAAATTTAAATATTAGCTATTTTTAAGCCGATAACGGAGACATAATTTTGACATCATTGTACTTAATATGGCCCCTTATTACTGATGAAATACTTGATGTTAAAGCATTAATAACAGGCAATTTTAGCTGACTTTTAGAGTAAACCATACTTATTTCTCTTGCAGGTACTGGATCTTGAAATGGAATTATATTTTGGACATTTTTTGGAGATAAATTATTTGAATGCAAATATGGAATAATTGTCATCCAAGGTCCATTGTTAGATAAATTAATTAATGTTTCAAAACTTCCGCTTTTAAGTTCGTATTGTTTATTTAAGTCTTCAATTGAGCAAAGGTTCAAAACTTGATTTCTAAAGCAATGACCATCCTTTAGTATCAATAAGTCTCCATTCGTGAGATCGTCAAGTTCTAAATTTTTGTTACCTGCTAAAGAATGATGTGGAGGAACATATGCTACAAAAGGTTCATAATACAAAGGCTTTTCGATTATATCTTTATTTTCAAGAGGTGTAGCAGCTATTGCACAGTCAATTGTGTTATTATGAAGTTTTTCTACAATGGTGTCAGTGCTAAACTCCTCAATTTTAAGGTCAACATTCTTGTTTTTTTTTATGAAAATGTTGAGGAATAAAGGAAGAAGAGTTGAACTAACTGTAGGGATTACACCAACTTTTAGCGTTCCTCCAATGATACCTTTTTCCTCTGTAATAACATCATTCATTCTAGATGACTCTTGAATAATTCTTTTAGCTTGCGTAAGAACCTTTTCTCCAATTTCAGTAACTTGAAGTGGTTTAGTTGATCTGTTGAAGATAGTTACGCCAAGCTCTTCCTCTAATTTCTGAACTTGCATGCTCAAGGTTGGTTGAGTAACAAAACACTTCTCTGACGCTGTAGTGAAGTTGCCAAACTCAGCGACTGCTAATGTGTACTTTAATTGTGTGATAGTCATTATAAATTTAATTTATTAGATTTCAAATCTAGATAAAATATTATTATTTTAAATTTAAATAAATGTTAAAAATTAAACTTTTTGTTTTTTTATATTTGAACTATAATTACACGGTTTGAAAAAAAATATTTTTGGCCAAAGAATATTATTTAAGAGGCTGATTATAGGTTTAGTTGGTTTAATTACTCATAAAACTTTTAGAAGTAAGAAATTTCAAATAATAGGATCGAAAAACTTAGCTGAGCTTCCTGATAAAAACGTGCTATTTGTAAGTAACCACCAAACATATTTTTATGATGTAATAGCTATGCTTCATGTATTTAATTCCTCAGTTTTTGGCAGAATTGATACAGTTAAAAGACCGAAGTATCTTATTAATCCGAAGACAAACCTATATTATATTGCTTCTTTTGAAACAATGAAAAAATCTTTTATAACAAAGATTTTGACATACGCTGGTGCAGTTCTTGTCCAAAGAAGTTGGAGAGAATCAGGAGAGGATATTAATAGAGATGTTAGGTTTGAAGATACAGATAACATTAAACTTGCCTTGGAAGATGGATGGGTGATTACATTTCCAAGAGGAACAACTGATAATAGTAAACCAATTAGAAAAGGAACCGCTCATATTATAAAGAATAACAAGCCCCTAGTTGTACCAGTTAAGATATCAGGATTTAAAGAAGTTTTTCAAAGAAATGGTTTAAAAATATTAGATAGAAAACAGAGGTTTTCAATGGAAATCTATCCTCCAATATCAAATAAAATTTATGATAAAGGTATTGATGACATTACTACAGTTCTTGAAGAGATTATCAAATAAAATAGTTAGGCACAGCCTAGTTAGGTGCTAATGGAGAATTAATTTCGATACACCCAATCCTCATTCCAGAAGCCCCTGAAGGTTGAGACACATAATCATCCTCGCCATTATGAATTATAACTGCTTGATTTAAAATATCATTTTCTTCACCACAACCAAGGCACCAAAGGTTAGTGCTAAAATTTACCATTCCATGACCAATACTATCAATCTCAAAATTACCTATGGCTCCAAGATGAAATCCAGTTGGGTCTCCCCATTTACCATGCTTTGTTTTTGTTGGATTCCAATGTCCCCCGGTACTGAGACCATCCTCCGATGAACAATCACCAAATTCATGAATATGAATTGCCTTTGTTCCTGGCTCTAATCCATATACATGAGCCTCTAATTTAACTGAATCTTTTATCTGAGTAAAAGATACTGTTCCAGAAATTGTTGAATTGTTTAGAGGTTTAATTGTTTTTTTTACTGTAATTAATTCTTGACTGCTATTGCAGCTAAAGAATGTTAGTAATACTGAAAATAACATTAATTTAGCTATTGATTTTATCATTCAACAAATTTATAATATAATATGTTTAAAAGAAATTTTTTAAAGCTTTATGTTCTACTATGGTTTATCACTGGATGCAAAATTTCATATAAAACGTATGATTTTGAAGATAGTCCAGAAATACAGAAACCCAACTATAGCAATGATGAAAGTTGGGCTGTACTTCCTAGTAAAATACCAGATGAGATTAAGCAATTTAAAAATGATGAAATCGATAAATCAGCAGATGTTTTTTTCATTTATCCAACTCTAATTGATGGCAAAAATCAAAAGGAGTGGAATTCAAATATTTGGGATAAAGAAATTAGAAATGATGTAATAAATAGACCTGTAAAATATCAAGCGACAGCGTGGTTAGAATCAGGGAATCTTTATGTACCTTATTATAGGCAAGCGCACATAAGAGTATTTAATGAAAAATACAGAGTCGATGGAGAAAAAGCTCTTCTTTTGGCTTACAGTGATATCAGAAATGCTTTTAAATATTATTTAAAAAATTTTAATAATGATAGACCATTTATTATTGCTTCTCACAGTCAAGGAACTGTTCATGCTAAAAGATTAATTTCTGAATTTATTGATGGTAAGAAATTACAAGAAAAATTAATTGCCGCTTATTTGGTAGGAATTAAAGTAAAAGAAAATGAATTTAAAAATATAAAACCAATGAATAATCCGCGTGAAACAGGCGGATTTGTATCCTGGAATACTTTTAAATATAACAAATACCCAAATAAAGATAACTATGAAAATTGGTTTAAAGGTGGGGTTACCACTAACCCCATTTCATGGGATGATAAAAAGGTCACAACTAAAGAGTTTCATAAAGGTTTACTTTACACAAATTTTAAGATTTTCAGAAATAATATTGACATAAAGCTTATTGACGGAATTGTATGGTCCACAGTTCCTAACGTTCCAGGTAAATTTTTTCTTAAGAGAGTGAGAAGTTATCATTTTGCTGACATTAACCTTTTCTGGGTTGATATACAAGAAAATGCAAAGCTTAGAGTTGAGGAGTGGTTTAAAAAAAAATAGAATAGTTTTAATTGTTTAAAATATTTAATTCTACCATTTTTTTATTAAATTCATAAAAATTTAATCTTATGGCCTCAAATAAAAAATCTAGAAGAAAATTTATAAAAAATTCCGCATTAGCATCATCTCTATTTATTGTCCCTAGACATGTTCTTGGAGGATCAGGTTTTACTGCTCCAAGTGACAGGTTAAATCTTGGGGGAATTGGTCTTCACGGTAAAGGTAATTCAGACATCCTTCATGCCAGTGTAATGGGTAGGGAAAATGTTGTTGCACTATGTGATGTTCATCAAAATGCATACGGTGCCCAGGTTGCAGCAAAAGAGTTTCCTAATGCAAAATTCTACACAGATTATAGAGAAATGCTTGAAAAAGAGAACCTGGATGGTGTTACAATATCTACACCTGATCATACACATGCAAACGTTTCTAAAGTTGCAATGGAAAAAGGGATCCATGTATATGTGCAAAAGCCTTTAACTCACAATGTTAAAGAAGCTAGAATGTTAACTAATCTAGCAAGAAATAATAAAATTGTGACACAGATGGGTAATCAAGGTGCATCAAACCCTGAGCAAGAAATGATACAAAAATGGGTAAAGGATGGTAGAATTGGAAAAGTTAAAAATGTACAAACATGGACAAATAGACCAGTTTGGCCTCAAGGAGTTTCAATGAAAAAACCAGATCCTTCTCAAAAACCTGAGGGAATGAACTGGGACTTATGGATTGGACCAGCTGAAAACAAAGGTTATACTCCAGGTCTCCATGCGTTTGACTGGAGAGGGTTTTGGGATTATGGAACAGGTGCTCTAGGAGATATGGGTTGTCATATAATGGATGCTCCAATAAAGTCTCTTGGTCTCTTTGAACCATTTAGCGTTGAAGCTAGTGTATCTAACTTACCCTATGCTAGTGCATTCACTCCTTCGCCTATTATTGAAGAAGCATGTCCATCTAGTTCATATGTTACCTATAAATTTAAACCTTCAAAAATTAATGATTCTGAAGTCAAAATGACATGGATGGATGGAGGGATTAGACCTTCACATCCAGATATTATAACTGACGGAAATTTAGGAGACAGTGGTGTATTAATTTTTGGTGAAAATGGTTTAATATGGTGTGAAGACTATGGAGTAAACGCAAAGCTTTATATAAATGGTCAAAATGGTGCCGTTGAGAAAGGGATAGTTTCTGGAATTGATTCAGTAGAATTCGGACATCAAAAACATTGGGTTGATGCCATTAAAGATGGCTACGGAAGTGAGAAACATTCGAGATTGACATCAAATTTTGATTTTGCTGGTCCTTTATCAGAGATAGTTTTACTTGGAAACGTGGCAATTAGAAGCAGCCTTTTGACAAGATCACCAAGAAGTAGCATGTTTATTGGAAGAAAGCCACTAATTTATGACAATAAAAAAATGGAGATAACAAACTTAGAGGAAGCAAATCAGTTTTTGACTAGAAATTACAGAACTGGTTGGGAAGTTATATAATCACTTCTCGACTGAAATGACCGCTCTTCTATTTTTAATTCTTTCACTTATGGGTGTGCTAGAATAAGCAGGTCTTTCTTCTCCGTATGAATTAATTTTTATTCTAGATTCATTTATACCATTTTGTGTTAAATAGTCTCTAATTGAAGAAGATCTTTTATTTGATAATAGTAAATTATAATCTGATTCTCCTTCAATAGATGCATGTCCATCTATTCCAATTTTAATGTAGTTATAAACATTAAGTATTTTACTTAAATCCAAAATATTTTCTTTTTGTTTTTGATTTAAAAGATAACTATCAAAGTCAAAGAAAAATTCTGAATAACTATCTAAAAAATCAGACAACAGATTAGGAATAGTAGGACATCCCTTAAGTAGTGGTAATCCTGCTTCATTTGGACACATATCGTCAGTATTTGGTATACCATCATTATCCATATCAGATAGCTTACACCCGCCATTAGATGAAGGGCCAAACTCATTTGGGCAATTATCAATATTATCATCTAACCCATCACCATCTGAATCAGGGCATGCTGATCCATTTATACCTGCTTTTTTTGGGCAAGGATCATTGATATCAGAAATCCCATCTCCATCAGAGTCTTGACATCCTTTCATAGAAATTGAACCATAAATATTGGGACACAAATCCTTATCATCAATAACTCCATCACCATCTGAATCTGGACAGCCATTGAGCTCAATTAAACCAGGATGATCTGGACAACTATCTTTTTTATCTGGGACTCCATCACCATCTGAATCACCCTTGCCAAAATTAAATTTGATTCCGACAACATGTTGTAAATTACTGTACGCATTTTTTTCATTTAGAGTCATATAACTAACGCCTGTATTTAATGCTATATTTTTTGAAACTTGAAAATCAATTCCAGCACCAAACGTTGGTCCATAAGATGTGTTTTTAGATCCCAAATTAATATCGGAATTGCCAAAATTAGATAATCCATAACCAGCATATACGTATGGATTTGCATTAAGTCCAAATACTTTTGATTCTTGCATGACATTGTATTTCAATATACCATCAACAGAATAATAATAAAGCTCTTCATTAGCTATGCTAACATCATTTTCTGTGAAGCTTAAACCAATAGAGAAATTATTAAAAATATATCTTGAGAGACTTAATTTAGGTAATCTGTAATTGCTTTTTTTAGAATTTTCTGGTTTAATAGAATTAACACCAATCTCTAATAACCACTTATTTTCCTCATTTTGACCATAATTAAAACTAGAACAACAAATTAGAATAGTCAGGAAAAATCTGTATAACTTCATGTTAGTATTAAAATATGAAAAAATTTTGTTAATACACAGGATTGAATTATAATTATGAAAATTTAAAAATGAGTAAAAAAATATCTGTTTTAGTTATTGGATGTGGAAATATGGGCGCATCACATGCGGTAGCTTATCATAACCACAATGGATTTGAAATATGCGGCTTAGTATCTCGGGGTGATAGCAAAAAAAAATTAAATAAGAAATTAGAATCTAATTACATTTTATATTCTGATTATAAAAAAGCAATAACCGAAACTAATCCCGATGCAGTCTGTATTTCAACATATCCCGATACTCATGAAAAAATTAGTTTATATGCTTTAGAAAATAATTGCCATGTTTTTCTAGAAAAGCCTATAGCTTCGAATTTAATAGGTTCCAGGAAAATTATTCAAACCTCAGAAAAGTATCAAAAAAAATTAGTTATAGGTTATATTTTAAGACACCATCCAATATGGATAGAATTTATCAAAGAATCTAAAAAGTTAGGTAAACCTCTAGCAATGAGAATGAATTTGAATCAACAAAGCTTTGGAGATACTTGGAAAGTTCACAAGAACCTTCTGTCATCTCTTAGTCCAATAGTAGACTGTGGTGTCCATTATTTAGATGTGATGTGTCAAATTACAGAATCAAAACCTATTAGTGTCTCCGCAATTGGTGTAAGATTAACTAATGATATGCCAAAAGATAATTATAACTATGGTCAGTTACAGATAAGATTTGAAGATGGTTCAGTGGGTTGGTATGAAGCTGGTTGGGGCCCAATGATAAGTGAGACAGCATTCTTCATAAAAGACGTTATAGGACCCAAAGGTTCGGTTTCAATTGTATCTGAAGATGACATTTTCAAGAAAGACTCAGATAATATTGAGAACCATACAAAAAATAATTGCCTTAAAATACATAGTTCTGAGCTTGATTCTGATAATAATTTTGTTTCACCAAATAAGAAGGTTTTTTACAAACAAGATCCATCACATCAAGATTTATGTGATTATGAACAAGAATTTTTTTATAAATCTATAGAAGATAATATTGATCTAAAATCTCATAATGAAGATGCTTATAAAAGCCTTCAAATTGCATTAGCTTGTGACGAAGCTGTGAAAAAGTCTAAAACTATTTACTTAGACTAAAAAAACCTTTGTTTAATTTCTACTATTATTATAATACCCAGTATTAATGCTAATGTGCCTATAAATATTCCTCCAACACCCATATTTTTTTTTCAAATTTAATCATTTTTATACTATTATTTTAAACCTATGTAATATTTATAAAATGTACTATTTTATAAAAAATATATATATTAAAATTTGTTTAATTGATTTAATAATTTGATTTATTTGTATTATAGTTATAAAAATTAATAAATTTAATAAGTTTATTAAATATATTTAGTGTATATTTAATACATAATAAAATAATACATGACTGCTTATTATTTTCAATCAACCGATGAGTCTCAACTAAATAAATTAAATAATCAAGAAAATGTTTTTTTTGACTTATGCTCTAGTGTTATTCCCTTTTTTAAAAGAGAGAAGGGTTCTCTTTTATTTGCTCTAGCTAATCAAAAAAAAATATCAAAGGTAGTAGTAAGTAATATTTCATCACTTGGAAGAAATCAAATTGATGTTTTAAATACTATTGATTTTTTTATTAATAATAATATTTCTCTGTTTTCTTCTGACGAAAGATTAGAAACAATGGATGAATATGGTAGAGTTAAGCCTGACATAATTTTACTTTTAAATTTACTTAAGTCTCTCGCAAATATGGAATATAAAAACAGAATTGAATCACACAGGTATGGTATTCAGCAAGCTAAAGATTTAGGAAGATATAAGGGAGTAGGAGGTAGAAAATTAGAATCAATTGATGAGTTTTTTGATAAGCCAAAGAATATCAATATCATTAGACACCTTAAAAGAGGAGAAAGCATAAGGAGAACAGCCAAGTTAGTAGGATGTTCTCCTGGTCTAGTTCAGAAAGTCAAAAGATGGGCTCAGGATCATAATAAATTTGACTCTTAAATTTATATTCATAAGATTTGAGCTGGTTAAAATCATATTCCTATGGAACTAAATTAACTATCATGTTAAATATTAGTATGGTTTTTTTATATATTTAACTCTAAATCAATTTATATTATGAAAAAATTTTTATTATTATTAAGTATTGGTCTCTTTATATCTTGCTCTAATATTCAACATCCTGACTACGCAAGAAACTTGGAAATTACTAAAAACTGGTTTGAAGTTTTTGTAACTGAAGATATGGATGCAATTTCAGATTTTTATGCAGATGAGATTGAATTTCAAAGTGCATTTTATGGTGGACCTGTAATGAATAGAGAACAAACTCTTGAATATCTCCAAGGGTGGCAAGACAATATGGAGAATATTACATGGGAGCCTGAGCAATATTTACCAGGTGCTGATCCTGAAACTGGAATTCCAAATGGAAGTGTAAGAACTTACGGATATTGGTCTGGTACACATAGTGTCTCAGGTAAAAGTTTTAGAGGTTTATGGTATCATTATTTAACTTTTGATGAGGATGGTAAAATCATAAATGGTGGTGACTTTGGTGATGCAACCGGTCTTGTAATGGCTGTCGCTCCTGATCAAGAATAATCATAATTTATCTATTTAAAAACCCTTTTATTAAAATGATAAAAGGGTTTTTTAATAATAAAGGTTTACCACTTATCAAGTCCTAATAGTCTCTTCCCAAGCGGGTTAAGTTTTGCTTTTTTATATTTATTCTGCTCCCAATTTCTTGGATCACCAGGGAATGCATGTCCTTTGGGAGCAATTCTTTCAGACCATGAATTTATTCTCCAATTAACTAATTCTAAATTTTTTTCTTGCGCGGGCATCATTGAAATATATTGAGCTATTCGAACTTTATCTTCTGATAAGTTAGGTCTAATACCGTGAGGTAAAGTACTATTGAAAATTAATAAGTCTCCAGCTCTAAGTGTGACTTTAACTATTTTATCTTCTAATCCTTTAATATTAGGAATAAATTTATCTCTATTTTTAGGTTGAGTTAATTTCCAAGTATCAAAGTTTTTATAAAGCCATGGAATACATTGGAAGCCTCCCATTTTTTTGTCAGTCTGATCTGATAAAGCCAATACACCTTGAACATTTTGTGGTTTTGTCTCGGGATCATAATCCCAATGAATAAAGCCACTGTAACTATAGCCTGGTATTATAGGAAAATTTAAATTTGCCCTGTCTATAGTTGTCCATAACTTTTTTGTACCCCAAATATCTACAAATGAGTTATAAACCTTTTCTGTTTGACGATTATCCCATAGATACTGATTATTATATACTTCAACCATACCTGTCCCGGCTAATTCTTTCATTTTCATTATGGCCCTTTCTTTCTTGTACCATGTTGAAGAATCATCTGGTGATTTATCATCAAACTCCCATATAAAATCAGCTGTTTCTTTTGCTTGTTTTTTTGAAATAGCATTCCGAATTACTACGTAACCATTTTCTATCCAAAAATTCCATTGTTCTATTGTTAAAACTCTAAGAGAATTAGCAGATGCTCTAGTTCTAAGTTTTTCTTCACTACTTTTTGCTGTGGATGGATTACCTGGAATATCCTTATGTTGATTGTCAGTTATCATACTAACACAATATATCATTAAGTTATCTTTAAAGATAAAAAAATCATGTAAATTAATAGTCTAAACAATTTTTATGTTCAATTTTGATCGCAGGAAGTTTATTAAAACGACATCATTATCTGCTGCATTTGCTTCGACTTCTAGTCTTTACTCTTTTAAATCTAGAAATACCAATCAAAAGTATATGGGGGACTTCTCATCTCCCAAATTAGACAATATCAAAGCAGCATTTATTGGAGTAGGTCACAGAGGTAAAGGGCATGTAAATTTATTTGCATCACTTCCTGGTACTGAGGTTGTAGCAATTTCAGATTTATATGAGGACAACATAATAGCTTCTAAGGAAATTATAAGAAAACTGAATAAACCAACAGATAAAATAAATACTTATTGGGGTGGAGAAAATAAATGGAAGACAATGTTAAAAGAAGTTCAACCTGATATAGTTTTTATTTCAACTAACTGGAATACTCATGGTGAAATGGCTATTGAAACTATGAAAAATAATGCTCATGCTTTTGTTGAAGTACCTTTAGCACTTACCATAAATCAATTATGGGAAATAGTAAATACTTCAGAGACATACAATAAACATTGTATGATGATGGAAAACGTCAATTATGGAAGAGAGGAGTTAATGTTTTTAAATATCATAAGAAATGGACACTTAGGTGATCTTCTTCATGCTGAGGCTGCTTATATTCATGATCTTAGATATCAAATGTTTGAAGAAGAGAGAGGGACTGGATCTTGGAGAACCTTGCAGTATGAAAAGAAAAAAGGAAACTTATATCCTACTCATGGATTAGGCCCAGTATCTCAGTATATGAATCTTTTAAGATCTGAAGATAATTTTAAAACAATTGTATCTCTATCTTCACCGGCTTTAGGTAGGAAAAAATTTGCAAACAAAAACTTTTCAAGAGATCATAAATGGAATAAATTAAACTATCAAAATGGGGATTTAAATACTTCTATAATAAAGACTTATCTAGGAAGAACAATTATGGTTCAGTGGGATGAAACTAGTCCTAGACCCTACACTAGGCTTAATTTAATTCAGGGAACAAAAGGAATACTAGCTGGGGGACCAACTAGAGCAGCCTTTGATAATGGGTTTGAAAATTTCACCAAAGACTCTACAGAATGGATTAAAGATGATGGAATAAAAAGATTATTTGAAAAATATGATCATCCTTTATACAAAAGATTAAATGAAAAAACAAAAAATTCTGGTCATGGTGGTATGGATGGAATTATGATGTATAGGATAGTTGAGTGTCTACAAAATGGGATTCCCTTAGATCAAAATGTCTATGAAGGATGTGCTTGGAGTGCATTAATTGAATTAACTTCTAGATCTGTTAAGAATAACGGAGAACTTCAACAATTCCCAGATTTTACTAGGGGAAATTGGACTACTACTAACCCTTTAGATATAGTTTCCTAATGTATAATAAAATTGTTTCAAGTGCTCCTGGAAGAATATGTTTGTTTGGAGATCACCAAGACTATTTGGGTCTTCCAATTATCGCCACTACTATTGATAAAGAAATAACTGTTACAGCTTCCAAAAACAACTTAAGCAAATTTATAATTTATAAGAAGGATTTAAATGAAAAGGATATTATTCATCTAGATGAGATTTTTGATAAAGATGAAAAAGACTTCTTGAGAATAGCATTAAGAGTTTTGAGAACTTATGATTGTATACCAAACGAGGGGTATAATATTGAAATTAAGAGTAATATACCTATAAACTCTGGTTTATCTAGTTCATCTGCATTAATTATCGCATGGATTAATTTCCTTCTAACTGCATTTTCAAAAAAATCTATAACTCCTGAATTACTTGCTGAGATTTCATACAGAATTGAAGTCTTGGAAATGAATGGATCAGGAGGTAAAATGGATCAGTATACAATTGCAAATGGAAAAACAATTTATCTTGATACCTTAACAGACGAAATAAAAGTATTCGATCATGATTTAGGTGATATTATAGTAGGAGTATCTAACCAACCGAAGGATACTCAGGGTTTATTAAAAAAATTAAAAGACAATGCTATAAAGTCAATTAAATTAGTAAAGAAAAATATTCCCAATTTTAATGTAATTGATAATCAAAACTTTGAAATTGATTCATGCCTCAGACATTTAAATGATAATTTAAAACCATACTTTAAAGCGGCCCTAGGAAATTTCAACGTGACATTTAATGCACTTAAAGAGTTTGAAAAACCTAAACTTGATATATTTAAAATTTCAAATCTTGTTAACGATCATCATAGCTTTTTAAGAGATGAATTAAAAATAACAACACCAGAGATTGATAAAATGATTAATACTTGTATTAAAAATGGATCACTTGGATCAAAAATAGTTGGGTCAGGAGGAGGTGGATCTATTATCTCTTTGTCTTTGGATAATATAATTTCAGATAAAATTGTATCAGAGCTTAAAAAATTAGGTGTTCGTGATGTATTCATAGCAAAAAAAGGAAAAGGTCCAACAGTTAGCTATGAGTAATATTCCAATAATTATTATGGCAGCTGGTCTATCTTCAAGAATGAAAGATTCATATACTAATTCAAAAATCTCAAAGGATATTTTAACCCAATCTAATCAGAGAGTAAAAGGGTTTATTCAAATTTCAGATGACAAGGAGCCAATAATATATTATATAATACAAAATTGTATAAATGCTGGTATAAAAGATTTCTACTTTATTCTAGGTAAAAATTCTGAAAAGTTTAAAGATTATTTAAAAGAATTAGAAAATAAACTATCAATCACGACAAATTTTATTTTTCAAGATTTTTATGGAAACAGTAAACCTGCAGGTACTTCAGATGCTATCTTCCAAGCGTTAAACCAATATAAATCTCTTAAAAAGACAAGGTTTTTAGTTTGTAATTGTGATAATATTTATTCTTCAAAAGTGATTAAACTTTTGATTGACGAAATAGAATACCCTTCTATGATAGCATACGACCATAGATGCCTTAATTTTTCTGATGAAAGATTATCATCCTTTTCTATTCTTCAAATTAAAAATAACTTCTTGCAAAAAATTATTGAAAAACCTAGTTTAGAATTATTAAACAAGAATAAATATCAGCGATTTGTTAGTATGAATATATTCTCTTTTTTTGGAAATCAGATTTATCCTTATCTAAAAGATTGTCCTATTAACCAAGATAGGGGAGAGAAAGAGATTGCCACTGCAATACAAAACATGATTAGTGACAATAAAGATATAATGAAGACTTTCAAGGTTTGTGAATATGTTCCTGACATGACTTATAAAGATGACATTATCAAAATTGATAATTTTTTACGTTAAAATTAACTTATCAATTATTAACTAAATATTGCTTAATACTATATTTGTATATAATATTTAATTATGCAAAAATATTTTCTTTCATTATTGTTATTATTTTCTTCATGTAACCTTAGTTCATCTAAGCCAATTGATAATCCAGATCCAATTCTTTCGATAAACAATCAAGATTACGAAAATATGAGTAAAGCTTATTTTGCCTCAGGTTGTTTCTGGTGCGTTGAAACTATTTATGAAAGTTTAGATGGAGTAAAGGAAGTATACTCTGGATATGCGGGCGGTTCTACCGTAAATCCAAATTATTATCAAGTGATGACTGGAAGAACTGGTCACGCGGAAGCAATTGAAATCATTTATGATAGTTCTTTAATATCCTTTGATAAACTTTTAAAAGTATTTTTTGACTCGCATAATCCAACTACTCCAAATAGACAAGGTCCAGATTATGGAACCCAATATCGATCTATTGCATTTTTTAATGATGATGATGAGAAGGAGAAGATTATCAACTATATAAACTTATTATCAACAAGTTCTATATTTGGAAAAAAGATAATTACTGAAGTAAAAAAAATTGAAGATTTTTATTATGCTGAGGAATATCACCAAGATTATGAAATGAAAAATCCAAATAGTCCATATATATTAAATGTCTCAATACCAAGATATAATCGTTTCAAGCAGAAAGCTTCAAATTATGTTAAAATAAAAGATGATCATTAAGAAACTATCTCTTTTATCCTTCATAATCATATTTATGTCATGTTCTAAAGATGAAGAGCTTAAAGGACGTGATCTTTGGCTCTCCTTGGATATTAAAAACTATTCAATGACCCAACAAATTTCTTGTTATTGTTATCCTGAGGATTTTACAATGCCTAAAGATATATTAGTCCAATCTGGAAAAATAATAACAATAAATGGTTACAGCCCAGAAAAAACAATTGGTTTTGGGTCTTTCTATACAATAGATGAAATTTTTCAATTTTTTGATTCTAAACTTTCAAATAATCCTGATTATTATGAAATAGAATATGATACTAATTATGGATTTCCCAAATCTATGTTTTTTGATATGTCAGAAATGATTGCAGATGAAGAAATTGCTTATTATATTACAGACTTTAAAATAATTGATTGATGATAAGAGTTAACATAGAAAAGAACAATAAAGATTGGCAGATTTTAGAGAATAATGATGTGATAATTAGAGCAACCAGACCTAAATGGTATTCTTCAGAAGTGAAATTCTTTTTTAATGGCAAGACATATCAAATAAAAAGGAAAAGTTTTTGGAGTTCAACAACAATTATTCTTAGGGGAGGATTAGAATTTGGTTCAATTAAACATAAATTGTTAAAAGGCTATATCGTAAATATTCAAGATTCAAGAAAAACATACTCTTTATCTCAAGAGAACAAAGGAGGAATGTGGAAAATAAACAAAGAGTACACAATTAATGAAAATGACTCAAAGCCAATTTTTAAAATAAAGTATTCGAAGAAAAATTTCAAAAAAGAAATAATAGAAATTGAGAAAGTTGATCTTAAGGATTCTAATTATGATTTGATAATGTATGGTTTAAGTCTAATGAGACTTCAACAAATGTCAGAAGCAGCAGCTGCAACACAGTTCTATGGCTAACATTAAAGATATATATGGAAAAGACTATGAAATTTCTAATTTAGTATTATTCAAAAAACATATAATGAATTTCCACACAAATGCTGGAATTCCTGATAATACAATCCATGAAGAGAATGGATTTTATTTTAAAATAGATGAAAAATTTTTAAAAAAAATGAATGAACTCTAGTAACCATCTCAAAATTTAAGAAAATGCCAATTAAAATTTTTAAAAAGGAGAAACAAGCAAATGGAAATTTCAATAACGGAGAAATCCTCGAAAAAAAACCTTTAGGATTTCCTCAAGATGGGGGATTGTTAAAACCTTATTCAAATATTTTTTATTGGGCACATGCTTGGGCTCCTAATAAAGACAGTACTATTGGTCTTCATCCACACAGGGGATTTGAAATATGCAGTTTTGTACTTAATGGAGAAATAGAACATTATGATACATTGCTTAATAAATGGATCACTTTAAATAAGGGAGATATTCAAGTTATAAAAGCAGGCAAGGGTATTTCTCACTCAGAAAGATTGAAAGCAAAATCAGAAATTTTTCAAATATGGTTTGATCCTAATATCCAGGAATCACTTTACAAAGATCCTCACTACCATGATTTTAAGTCTACTGATTTTAAGTTTTATGAAAATAAAGAGATTAAGACTAAAGTTATATCCAACGAGAAAAACCAACTGAAATTAGACTCTAATAATATTGAGATTTATGAACATTTATTTGAGAATGGATCTCATGATATTAATATTAAAAAAGATTCATATCATTCTATATTCATATTATGTGGAACTTTAAGTATAGACCAAATAGATTTAAATAAGGGAGACTTTGTTATTGTAGAAGGTGATGATTTACAAAAAACCGTTATTACAAAGAGTTGTAAAGTTTTTGAGATTATCTCACCTATTAACCTCTCATACAAAACATATGCTCAAATTCATAGCATTAATTGATAACAATTAGTACTATACTTTTTGCAAATACTTTAAATAATTGTTTATCTAGAAATTATAATTGGAAGAAGCCAAAAAGTGGTGTCCAATTAAATATGATTACTTACTATTAAAATCGAAAGCCTGACATACACAGGGGTATATCAGGCTCTCTATTTCTTTAATCATGATTGAATTTTATTTCAAATAGTAAATAATTTTTTTACTTTTTAGTGATTAAAGCTTTCACAATTTATATCTAAACTTACGTTTAGAATTGAAGTACAATTTCTACTTCGTTTCTAATTGTTATACTAAAGTATAAATCTATATCTGAAAAACAAATTAAAATCTAAAATTGTTAATAACTTTTTTTAAATAACTGATAATGAATGTTTTAAAAATATTTTAGCAGTCGCAACATTGACAATCACAAGATTTATCACATTCACATTCTTTACAGTAACATTGCATATCTTAAGTTTACACGAAAGTTACAAATTATTAATTAAAAATAATTTCTTTATAATAATTCTCTAAAGCCTTTTTATAAGCAACGGTAAACTGATAGAGCCTAAGCTCTTCTAAGTTGCCATATCTATTAAGTTCGCTGTAAGTATTAGATTGATATTTTTTAATTCTTTTGTCTAAAATATTTTGTAATCTTTTTACCTTCTTGTATTCTAGCTTCTTTGAAGTGTTATCGTGCAAGTGTAATTCAAAACTCTTTATTATAAATTTAATCTCATTTGGTGTTAGATCACTATACTTATTTAATTCACTTGACTTTTTTTTATATTCCCTAGTAAGCCATATATACTCAACTATAACACCACTGAATAAACATTTAAGAAATATTTTCATTAAAGTTAAAATTATAAATTATATATATACTTTTGCACTAACTCGGGCAATTAGTTCAACTGAATAGAACAGAAGATTACGGCTCTTCAGATGGGGGTTTGAGTCCTCCATTGCCCTCAAATTTTAAATTTTGGATTTTTTAGGTATTTTATTTGGAATTATTCTGTTATCAAAAGGCGGAGATATACTTACAAAATCATCTGTTGATATTTCCTTAAAATTTTCAGTACCAAAAATTATTATAGGAATGACTGTAGTATCTTTTGCTACTTCTGCACCTGAGTTGATAGTCAGTCTTAATGCAACAATTGATGGATTGCCAAACTTTGCTATTGGAAATGTGCTAGGTTCAAATATTGCAAATATTGGATTTGTACTTGGAATTATTACAATAATTTATCCTATAACGTTAAAGCAAAGGTTTTATAGTTCAGACTTTCCAATATTGATAATTTCTACTGTAATTTTTTATCTTTTTTTATATACTGGAAAAGCGATAACAAGACTAGAGGGAATCATTTTAATATTCCTCATAACCTTAATTTTATTGTATCTATTCTTTTACCAAAAGAAAAGCATATCTGATTTTCAAGATGACACAAATTCAAGTGATATATCCATAATTAAATCTTTTTTAATGATTTTATTTAGTGGATCTTTATTGTGGTTAGGCTCAGAGACACTTATAAAATCAGCAGTTTCTGTAGCATCAAAATTTCAGATTTCTGAACGTGTAATAAGTGTATCTATGGTTGCTATCGGTACCAGTATCCCTGAACTAGCAGCGTCAGTTGTAGCTTCTATAAAAAAACAAAATGATTTATCTATTGGAAATCTTATAGGCTCAAATATCTTCAACCTTCTAGTTGTAATTGGTATAACATCAACACTTATTCCAATTACTGGAGTTGAGGACAGGGCAATTAACTATGATATGATATGGGTGCTTTCTATTTCTTTATTGTTGTTCCCTCTTGCATTTTTTGGGAAGAAGAATATTTTAACAAGAACTAAAGGTATAATTTTGTTACTATTATACGTAACGTTTTTGATACCATTGTTTTATTAATTATTATGCACTTTTAACAGTCTTAACAATCCTGGCAGCTACTTTGTATGGGTCTGCATTTGAAGCAGGTCTTCTATCTTCAAGCCAACCTTTCCAACCACTTTCAACAGTACCAATAGGAATTCTTATAGATGCACCTCTGTCTGAAATTCCATAACTAAACTCGTGTATTGACTGTGTTTCGTGAAGACCAGTCAGTCTCTGGTCATTAAACTCACCATATACTTCAATATGCTCTTTTGTAACAGGTCTAAAAGCCTCACATATTTTTTCATAAGTACCTTTATCTCCACATGTCCTTAAAGTTGTATTAGAGAAGTTTGCATGCATACCAGAGCCATTCCAGTCACCTTTAATAGGCTTAGGGTGATATTCAATATAATATCCATAGTCCTCGGTTAGTCTGTCTAAAAGATATCTTGCTACCCAAATTTGATCTCCTGCATTTTTTGCACCTTTGGCAAATATTTGAAATTCCCATTGACCAGAGGCTACTTCTTGATTAATTCCCTCAAAATTTAAACCAGCTTCAATACAAAGATCTGAGTGGATCTCTACAAGCTCTCTTCCATGAGTATTTTTACCTCCAACTGAACAATAATACATACCTTGAGGACCGGGATATCCTCCCATTGGAAATCCAAGTGGAAGCTGTGTTTCTGAATCCATTATGAAATATTCTTGTTCAAAGCCAAACCAAAAATCATTATCATCATCATCAATTGTAGAGCGTGAATTGGACAAATGAGGTGTACCATCAGGATTGAGTACTTCAGTCATTATTAAGTATCCACTTTCTCTAGTTGGATCAGGGTATATAGAAACAGGTTTTAAAATACAATCAGATGAATTTCCTTCAGCTTGTTGAGTTGAAGATCCATCAAAGCTCCAATCAGGACAATCTTCAATTTTACCACTAAAATTGTTTAAAACTTTTGTTTTACTTCTCATATTAGCAGTTGGAGTATAACCGTCAAGCCATATGTATTCTAATTTTGATTTGCTCATTTTATTTTATTTTGATCGAATTTAGTTTTTTTTTAAAAATTTAAATATCAATAATAATACTTTCAAATAAGATTTATTAATCTGACAGAATTACCTCAAAAAATTATTAATTATTTAATTAATTAGTTTATAAATTGATAAAAATTTAATGTGTAATATTTAAAATTTTCTTAATTCTAAATTAAAATAAATAGAAAATCATAAATTAAATAGTGGTTTTTATTTATTAAAAACTTATTAAGATTTTTTTTTGATAACTTTAAGCCCTATAATGGCAAGCAGATATAAATCAAGAGGAGTTTCATCAGATAAAGAGGATGTTCATAATGCTATTAAAAAACAAGAAAAAGGACTTTATCCAAAAGCTTTCTGTAAAATTTTACCAGACTCAATCTCAAATTCTGATGATCATGTATTAATTATACATGCAGATGGTGCAGGGACTAAATCCTCATTAGCATATATTTACTGGAAAGAAACTGGTGATTTATCAGTTTGGAAAGGTATCGCACAAGATTCAGTTGTTATGAATCTTGATGATGTTGCATGTGTTGGAGCTGTTGATAATATGATTCTTTCATCTACAATAGGAAGAAACAAGAATAAGATTCCTGGCGAAATTATTTCTAAAATTATATCTGGAACTGATGAGGTTCTTGCATATTACAGAGATCTTGGAATAAATATAAGAAGTGGGGGAGGAGAGACAGCTGATGTTGGGGATTTGGTAAGGACAATAATTGTTGATTCGTGCCTTACTGCAAGAATCAAAAAAGACCAAATAATTAATAACGAAAATATAAAACAGGGAAATGTCATAGTCGGACTTTCGTCATCAGGCTTTTCAAAATATGACTCTGAATATAATTCTGGTATAGGCAGTAATGGTTTAACATCTGCAAGACACGATGTTTTGTCTAAGTATTTAAAAAATTTATACCCAGAATCATTTGATTCTGATATTCCGGATAACTTAACATACTGTGGATCAAAGAAATTAACAGATAAGCATAAAGATTTTGATTTAAATATTGGTAAGCTTCTTCTTTCTCCTACAAGATCATATGCACCTTTGTTAAAATTAATATTTGATAAAGTTGGAAGAGATAAAATAAATGGAATAATTCATTGTACAGGAGGTGGTCAAACTAAAATTCTTCATTTTATTGATGATCTTCATATTGTAAAAAACAATCTTTTTGAAATACCTCCAATTTTCAAAATTATAATGGAAGAATCAGAGACTCACCCACTGGAAATGTACAAGGTTTTCAATATGGGTCACAGAATGGAGATCTATTCAGATCCAAAATATGCCTCTGATATAATTAAAATTTCAGAATCAGTAGGTATTGATGCTAAAATTATAGGTGAGGTTCATAATTCAAACCAAAAGAAGTTAACTATTCAATCTGAATTAGGTAATTTTGAATACTAAATAGTCAATGTTAATAGAAAAAATAGATATCGTTGAAAAAAGGTATGATGAAATATACCAAATGATTGGTAATCCTGATATTATATCTGATCAGAAAAAATATATTGAATTAAGCAAAGAGCTAAAAGATCTAAGTAAGCTCGTTGATAAAGGTAAATTATACAAAGATGCTCTAAATCAAAAAAAAGAAGCTGAGGAATATATTAGTTCTTCAGATGATAAAGACATGATTGAAATGGCTAAGGAACAACTGGAACTTTCTAGAGAATCTATCATAATTCTTGAGGAAGAAATAAAACTTATGTTAATTCCTAAAGATCCTGATGATTCAAAGAATGTAGTTGTAGAAATTAGAGCAGGTACTGGAGGAGACGAAGCAAGTATTTTTGCTGGTGATCTTTATCGTATGTATACAAAATTTGCTCAAGATAGAAAATGGAAAGTAAGCGTAGTTGATACTAGTGAAGGAACAGCTGGTGGTTTCAAAGAGGTAATCTTTGAGATATCTGGTCAGGATGTGTATGGAGTTCTAAAATATGAATCTGGAGTTCATAGAGTACAAAGAGTTCCTCAAACTGAAACACAAGGGAGAGTTCATACATCTGCAGCAACAGTAATGATATTGCCTGAGGCTGAAGAGTTTGATGTTGAGATAAACATGAGTGAGGTTAGAGTTGACTATTTTTGTTCATCGGGTCCCGGAGGTCAGTCTGTTAATACAACATATTCTGCTGTAAGATTAACTCATGAACCAACAGGAGTTGTTGCTCAATGTCAGGATCAAAAATCACAACATAAAAATAAAGAAAAGGCTCTGAGGGTCTTGAGATCAAGATTATATGAAATTGAATTAAGTAAAAGAATGGAATCTGATTCTCAAAAAAGAAATGAGTTAGTTAAGTCTGGAGACAGATCTGCAAAAATCAGAACATATAATTACCCTCAAGGAAGAGTCACAGACCACAGAATTGGTTTAACTTTATATGATCTTCCAAAAATTTTAGATGGTGATGTTTCAAAATTGATTGATGAAATTCATCTTTATATAAATACGGAGAGACTTAAAGAAGCTGGAGAGGTATAATGAAAGTTAATAAAATTCATAATCAGATAATTAAGAAAAAATCTTTCTTGTGCATAGGTCTCGATATAGATGCAAGTAAATTACCCAATTGTTTAATTAAAAAGGAAGATCCAGTCTTTGAATTTGCAAAACAGATTATAGATTCAACAAACCAATACGCTATAGCTTATAAACCAAACATAGCATTCTATGAAGCTAATGGTGAACAAGGTTACAGATCACTAAAAAAAATTTCTAAATATTTGAAACAAAATTATCCTGAAATTTTTACAATTGCAGATGCAAAAAGAGGAGATATTGGAAACACATCTAAGATGTATGCTAAAGCATTTCTTGAAGATTTAGATTTTGATTCAATAACGGTCTCTCCATATATGGGCTCAGACTCAGTTGAGCCATTTTTAACAGTTGAAAATAAATATGTCTTTTTATTAGCACTTACTTCAAATGAAGGATCCAAAGATTTTCAAGAGCAAATACTTAACAATTCGATAAAGCTATATGAGAATGTTGTAGTTACCTCTCAAAAATGGTCTAACAGTAATAAAATAATGTATGTTGTTGGTGCAAAGAATACAAAAGAGATAAAAAAAATCAGAGGTCTTGCGCCAAATTCATATCTACTAATACCTGGAGTTGGAGCTCAAGGAGGGAATTTAAAAGAAATATGTAAATATGGTCTTGATAAGGATTTAAAATTAATAGTTAATTCATCAAGATCTATAATCTATGCTTCACTTGAAGATGATTTTGCTAAAATGGCTCAAATTGAGGCAAAAAAGATTCAAAGTGAAATGCAATTATATTTAAATGATTTGAAATGATTCATTATACTAAATTTATTTCTAAAAATAAAAATGCAGATTGGATTACATTTGTTCATGGTGCAGGAGGAAGTTCCACAATTTGGCATAAACAAATTAAATTTTTTGCAAAAAAATATAATCTTTTGCTACTTGATTTGAGAGGTCATGGTAAATCAAAAAAGATTTCTCTTAACCCTTTTAATAATAAATATACTTTTAACTCCATCACTAATGATATTTTAGAGGTTATAAATGCTGAAAACATTAAAAAATCACATTTTGTAGGAATCTCATTGGGAACTATATTAATCAGAAATTTCGCTGAACAAAATCCAAATAGAGTAAAGAGTTTGATTATGGGCGGAGCTATAATGAAGCTTAATCTTAGATCAAAAATTTTAATGTTTCTTGGAAATTTAACTAAGTCTATACTTCCTTACATGTGGATATATAAATTATTGGCTTTCATTATCATGCCAAATAAAAATCACAAGGAATCTAGATCTTTGTTTATAAAAGAAGCTAAAAAGTTATACCAAAAAGAATTTAAAAGATGGTTCCAATTAACAACTGAATTGATTCCATTATTGAAGTTTTTTAGACAAATAGATATCAAAATACCTACATTTTATATAATGGGTGATCAAGATTACATGTTTTTACCATCAGTTAAAGACTTGGTAAATATTCATAAAAACTCAAAGCTTCACATAATATCTAATTGTGGCCATGTTGTAAATGTAGACAGACCAGATATTTTTAATACCAAGATGTTTGAATTTCTAAATAAGCAGAAAACCCTTAAAGTTAACTAGTCAATATATTAGATTAATTTATTTCTAGTCAATTATTAATTTGTCCAGGCTGGTAAATTTCGTAGTCAAGTTCATCTTTATTTTTTCTGACCATATCTTTTACTTCTTTAAGTAGAAGTTTTGAGTCATATAAAATACCATCTTTTATAGTATATTTTACTCCTCCAACTCTCTCCACTTTATTACTCTTGTTGAGCTTAATAGCACCTGTTCCGTATAAAACCTTAAGATTCTCAAGTGGATTCTCTTCAACTATTATAAGATCAGCTTTTTTACCAATTTCAATTGATCCAATCTCATCATCAACACCTAAAGCCTCAGCTCCATTTAGAGTTGCAGACATTATAACCTCAATTGGGTGAAAACCTGCTTCTCTTAAAAGTTCCAACTCTCTAATGTAAGCAAATCCGTACAATTGAAATATAAACCCAGAGTCTGAACCAACAGTTACTCTTCCACCTCTATTTTTGAATTCATTTATAAAATTCATCCATAGCCTAAAATTATTCTTCCATGCAACTTCTTGTTCAGTTCCCCAGTAATGCCAATATGATCCGTGAGATATTCTACTCGGTTGATAAAATTCCCATAAACTAGGTAGTGTATAATCTTCGTGCCATTCTGCCCTTCTTGCTCTTTGGAGATCTCTACTTGCTTCGTATATATTAAAAGTAGGATCAATTGTAAAATCTAAATCAATCAACTCGTTCATTACATTATTCCAATGTTCCGAATTAGGTTTTGCAGCTTGTTCCCATAATTTTCCCGCTTCTTCAAACCTATCCTGTTCATTTGAATAGTTATAATTTGAAGGATAATTTTGTACAGTTTTATCGTCAAATAAAGCTTCAGGAAGACCATACCAATGTTCCATTGTTGTTAAGCCAGATCTTGCAGAGTTTAAGACATTCCATTTGACAACACTTAGTTGAGCATGATGCATAGCAGAGCCTAACCCCAACGAATTATTTTCATCAAGCGCCGCAATCATTATATCAGGTTCAGAGCCAAAAAACTTGATTCCATCAGCACCTTTTTTAGCATTATATCTAACCCATTCTCTAGCTATTTGAGGTGTACTAATGTCTTGATTAAAACCGGATCCAAAGCCTGTATAAATAAAAAGTCTAGGAGCAATAATTTCATTTTTTTGACTTTGACTCTTTAATTTTAGACTAAAGTCTATTCCTCTTCCACTTGGTTCTCTTACAGTAGTAATCCCATGCGCTAACCAAAGTTTGAAAACATAATCAGGATCAGCACCTTGAGGAACTCCTCCTATATGTCCATGCATATCAATAAAACCAGGTAGAACATACATTCCGTCTGCAATAATCTCTCTTCCTCTGTCTTTTAATTTTGGTCTAGTTCCTTCTACTATTTTAACACCGGGATAGCCGACATTTTGAACAGATACAATGATATTATCTTCAATTACAATATCAACAGGTCCTACGGGTGGACTTCCATTCCCGTTTATCATAGTAGCTCCTCTTATAATTAACTGTTCAAAAGGTCCTTCGGATAGAACTCTCTCTTGTGAACTAAGCGCTATTGATATGAATATAAAGACTAAGGATTGCAAGTAGTTCTTCATTGCCCTAATTTAAAATTTTATTCATTAAAATATACCCAATATATGCCATAATAATACAAAAAGCTACGCTAATAAAAATATAAAAAACTGATGTTGTTATATCATTAGACTTTAACATATTTAAATTTTCAATCGAAAAAGCTGAAAAAGTTGTCAATCCACCACAAATTCCAATAATTGAAAAATAATAGTAATCAGATTTGAGGATATTTTCATGCATCATATAGCTTATTATAAAGCCAATTAAGAAGCTGCCAATTAAGTTTACTACTAAAGTTGAATAAGGAAATTGACTACTGGGTATTATCCAATTAACTAAAAGCCTCAGACTTGATCCAATTCCGCCACCGATAAACACTAATAATATATCCCTCATTTATCTAAATAAATTACTATATGCAGCAATAATAGAAATAAATACAATAAATACAATCAATATTACATAAGTATTCTTATAATATTCTTTGTGAAGACTTGAATCTCTTATATATGAGTAACTAATAATTAAAGTAAATATTATTACGAATATTATGGCAAAAATAAGCTGTCCTTTAGTAAACATTAACTAATTTTAATTCTTTCTAATGTAAATTTAATAATTATGATTACTAATGCTATAGATGCTGTTAAGGAATTTAATAAAGCCTTTAATATCAATTACTCTGAAGAACAGAATGCAAATCTAGATGACTCAACTGTTGAACTCAGATACAGACTTATGCAAGAAGAAAATGATGAATATTTGGAAGCTGCTAAAAAAAAGGATTTAGTTGAAATTGCTGACGCTTTAGGTGATAAACTTTATATTCTGTGTGGGACAATTTTAGCTCACGGATTACAAGATAAAATAATCGAGGTATTTGACGAAATTCAGAGGAGTAATATGAGTAAGCTCAGTCAAGATGGGTCTCCAGTAATAAGAGAAGATGGAAAAATTCTTAAAGGCCCTAACTATTTTAGACCAAATATTAAAGATATATTAGAGAAATAAACTAGTTCTTTATTTCATATCTCCATCCATGCAAATCTTCAGATAAATTTTGTTGAATATCAATTATTGATTTTTTTATATTATCAGCGTAGCTGTCATCTATTTCTTTGAGATTGTAAATATCTCCTTTATATCCAAATGATGAAATTTTAGCTATAACTGCAGCAGTTCCACAACCAAACATTTCTAATAAATTTCCATTTTTATGTTCTGAAATTAATTCGTCGACATCAATGTCTCTCTCTTCTACATTTATGTCCATATCCTTAGCTATTTGAATAACTGTTTTTCTAGAGACTCCATCTAATATCGTATCACTAGTAAGAGGTGTAATAAGCTTGTTGCCTATTCTAAAAACGATACTCATAGTTCCTACCTCTTCAATCTTTTTGTGTTTTTCAGAGTCTGTCCAAACTATCTGATCAAAACCATTTGAAATTGCAAGAGAAGTTGGATAAAACGCAGCACCATAGTTGCCAGCTGCTTTTGCATATCCAGCTCCACCAGGTGCAGCTCTGCTATACTTATCTTCAATGTAAACACTAAGAGGCTTTGAATAATATGAAGCTCCCGGAGAACAAATAATAAGGAATTTATAGTCTAATGAAGGACTTGCAGCTAACATATGTGATGATGAAAACACAAATGGTCTTATGTAAAGTGACGAACCTGGTTTATTTGATACCCAATCCCTTTCGATGTTCATTAGGCCATTAAGTCCATCGTAAAAAAAATCTTTTGGTAGTATTGGTATATGCATTCTAATGCAAGACTTTTTTAGTCTATCATAATTGTCACCAGGTCTGAATAACCATAATTTATCGTTTTTATCCTTATAACCTTTCATACCCTCAAATATTGCTTGACCATAATGGAAAACATGAGAGGAAGGGTCCATTTTAATTGAGCTGTAAGGTTTTATTATTGGAGGATTCCAATTGCCGTTGGTAAAGTCACATTCAAACATGTGATCAGTGAAAATTTCCCCAAATTTTATAGAATTGAAGTCAACATCATTTATTTTTGTAGTATTGGATTTATTGATTTCCATATTTTACGAAAGATAAATAAAAAAATAACATGAAGTTATTAATTACAGGTGGCTCAGGTACCTTAGGGAAAAAAATCACAGAATTAGCTATTGAAAGAAATTATTGTGTAAATATCCTTACAAGAAATAAAAATCTAAGCTCAAAAAACAAAAACATAAATTTTTATTATTGGGATCCTACTAACGAAGAAATTGATTTGAGATGTTTTTCTGGTGTAGATTCAGTTATAAATTTAGCTGGATCTGATGTTTTTAATTATTGGACGAGTTCATACAAGAAAAAAATTCTTGATAGTAGAGTTAATTCATCAAATCTAATATTAAGAACAATTTCTGAAAGACAAATTGAGATTAAATCTTTTATAAGTGCTTCTGGAATAGCTGCATATAAAAACTCAAAAAATAAGATTTCAAATGAGGATGATTCTTTTATTACAGAGAATTCATTTATCAATAAAGTAGTTCTGAAATGGGAATCAGAGGTATTAGATTTTAAAAAAAAATTACCAAATATTTCGTTTTCGATACTTAGGATAGGACTGGTTCTTTCTAATGATGGGGGATTATATAAGCTTACTAAAAATTTATCTAGGTTTTTCTTATTATCTCCCCTTGGAGATGGAAATCAGTGGCAATCATGGGTACATGTTAATGATGCAGCTAAAATATTCATAAAATGCTCAGAAAATAATTCTAAAGGAATATTTAATGTTGTATCGTCAAAACCTGTTACTCAAAATGAGTTGATAATGAAAATAGCTAAATACAACAGATCAAAAATTATACTTCCCAACATCCCTAAATTTATAGTGAGAATATTTTTTGGTGAAATGTCAGAATTAGTTTTGTCAAGTCAAAATGTTATTTCAAAGAGATCTAACGATTTTAATTTAAATTTTCTAGATATTGATAAAGCTCTTCAGGATTTGTCAAAATAAATGTGACAATCTGGCATATATTCAGAATGGCAATAAAATTGATAATTATATTGTAAAGAAACAATGACAAAAAAGAAACCTACGAAAAAAAAGACTGTGAAAGCGCCAACTAAGAAAAAGTTACCCTCATTAAAAGAGTTGAAAGATAATTTAATAATTGAGCAGGACAAGTATATTAGACTATTTGCTGAATTTGAAAATTACAAAAGAAGGACTGCAAAGGAAAGGCTTGATTTATATAAAACAGCTGGAAAAGAGGTCATTTCCAGTCTTTTACCAGTTTTAGATGATTTCAAAAGAGCTATGAGTTCAGAATCTAATGCTCAAGAAGAAGATGAAGGCTTAAGATTGATTTTCAATAAATTTAGTGAAACATTAAAAAACCAAGGTTTAATTGAAATAGAAGTTAAAACAGGTGATATATTTGACCCTGAAATCCATGAGGCTATAAGTCAGATTCCTTCTACTAATGATGATCAAAAAGGTAAAGTCATTGACATAATTCAAGAAGGCTATAAGTTGGGAGATAGTATAATAGCTTTTCCCAAGGTGGTAGTTGCGCAATAAAATACATATGAAAGAAGATTATTACGAAATATTAGGAGTGAATAAAAGTGCGTCTACATCAGAGATCAAGAAGGCGTATAGAAAAAAAGCAATACAATATCATCCCGACAAAAACCCCAATGACAAAACTGCAGAATCAAATTTTAAAAAAGCAGCTGAGGCATACGAAGTTTTAAGTGATCCAAATAAGAAAGCTAAATATGATCAGTTTGGTCATAGTGCATTTGATGGTGCTGGTGGTTTTGGTGGTGCAGGTATGAATATGGATGATATATTTAGTCAATTTGGTGATATTTTTGGTAGTGCATTTGGATCATCTTTTGGTGGCTTTGGTAGTTCAGGACAAAGAGTTTCTAAAGGATCTAACCTAAGGATTCGTGTAAAACTCGGTTTAGATGAAATAATAAACGGTATTGAAAAGAAGATAAAGGTTAGAAGAAAAACTCTCTCACCGGACTCTAAATTTTCTTCATGTACTACATGTAATGGATCGGGTCAGGTCTCAAGAATAACAAACACTATTTTAGGTCGAATGCAGTCTACATCCATGTGTCCTTCATGTAATGGGTCAGGTCAGTCAATTTTGTCAAAAGGTCCAGGAACCGATTCAAATGGAATGTTAAACTCTGAAGAAACTGTTTCAATAAAAATTCCAGCAGGAGTAGAAGAAGGAATGCAGCTAAAAGTATCAGGAAAGGGCAATGATTCTAATAACCCCAATGGAATACCTGGAGATCTTCTAGTATTAATTGAAGAATCTTCTGATGATCATTTTACAAGAGACGGAAAACACCTTCATTTTGATTTATACATAAGTATTTCTGAAGCAGTTTTAGGTGTTTCAAAAGATATTCATCTTCTTGATGGAAAAGTTAGAATTAAATTAGAATCTGGAATTCAGTCTGGAAAAACACTTAGACTAAAAAACAAAGGGATACCAGACCTTAATGGGTATTCAAAAGGAGATCTTCTTGTTCACATTAATATTTGGACACCTAAAACATTGAACAGAAAGCAAAAAGATTTCTTTAAGGAGATGGTAGATGACGACAATTTTAAACCTAGTCCTAATAAAACTGATAAGTCCTTTTTTGAAAAGGTTAGAGATATGTTTGCATAAATAATTTATCTTAGACCTTGTAATATATTTAAAATGAGTAAAATCCTTATAATTGAAGATGAGGAACCAATAAGAAGAGTCCTTGTTAGAATTTTAACAGAAGAAGACTCAAATTTTGAGATACATGAAGCCTCTGACGGTAAGAAAGGACAAGATCTAATAAAGAAAGAGTCCTTTGATCTTGTTCTTTGTGACATTAAAATGCCAAAGGTTGATGGTATTGAGTTACTTCAAAGGACAAGGAAAACAAATACATCACTTCCATTTATTATGCTTACAGGTCATGGTAATATTGAAACAGCAGTTGAGTCAATGAAACTTGGAGCATATGACTTCATTTCTAAGCCTCCAGATCTAAATAGATTAGTAAATTCTGTTAGAAATGCACTTGAAAGAAAGGAACTAGTAACCGAAAATAAAATTTTAAGGCAAAAAGTCTCTAAAAAATATGAGATTATTGGAAAATCTAATTCTATTATGGAAATTCATTCCGTTATAGAAAAAGTTGCACCTACTGAAGCAAGAGTCCTTGTTACCGGTGAAAGTGGTACAGGAAAAGAACTTGTTGCTCATAACATTCATCAAAAAAGTAACAGAAGTAATCAACCTTTTATTGAGATAAATTGTGCAGCTATACCTTCAGAACTTATTGAAAGTGAGTTATTTGGACATCTAAAAGGCTCATTTACTTCTGCTGTAAAAGATCGACAGGGAAAATTTGAAGCTGCAAATAATGGGACCCTATTTTTAGATGAAATAGGAGATATGAGCTTGGCAGCTCAAGCTAAAGTTCTTAGAGCTCTTGAAGAGAACAAGATTCAAAGAGTTGGCAGTCAAAAGGATATATCTGTGGATGTAAGGGTTATTGCAGCTACAAATAAAGATTTAAAAAAAGAAATTGATAATGGTAAATTTAGAGAAGACCTTTATCATAGGCTTGCTGTAATATTAATATCAGTTCCAGAATTAAGTAAAAGAAAATCTGATATTCCATTATTAATTTCACATTTTTCTAAAATTATTTCAAAAGAACAGGGTGTAGAAACAAAACAGTTTGATAATAACTCATTAAAGCTGCTTGAAGATTATGATTGGTCTGGAAATATTAGAGAACTTAGAAATGTAGTTGAAAGACTAATAATTTTAGGAGGAACCCCAATCTCTGAAAATGATGTCAATCTTTTTGCATCCAAAAAATAATTTATGAAATTATTTAATTATTTTTTTATAATATTTTTTTGTGTTTCACTTAATTCTCAAAACAGTGATAATGATGTTGCCTTTTTAGATAAAATCTACAAAGAAGCTCTTTCTAACGGAAATTCGTATAAATGGCTTGATTATCTTTCTAATCAAATAGGAGGTAGACTGTCAGGTTCATTTAATTATGAAAGATCTGTCAAGTGGAGTAAAGATGAACTGAATAAAATTGGTCTTGATTCAGTCTGGTTGCAGCCAGTTATGGTTCCTAAATGGGTAAGGGGAGCACCAGAATACGCTCATATCGAGACTAATTCAGGAAACACTATTTCAGTCCCAATAGCTGCACTTGGGGGATCAATCTCAACTCCTTCAATCGGAGTTATAGGTAATGTTATCGAAGTAAAATCATTTACCGAATTAAACAAAATTGATAAAGATTCTGTAAATGGTAATATTGTTTTTTTTAATCGTCCTATGGATCCTACATTAGTTGACACATTTAAAGCCTATGGAAAAGCTGTTAATCAAAGAACTCAGGGAGCTGTTTATGCAGCTAAGTTAGGAGCAGTTGGTGTTATCGTTAGATCTATGACTACGTCTTTAGATGATTATCCTCATACTGGATCAATGTATTATGATTCTTTATCAATTAAAGAAAGAATTCCTGCTGCTGCTATAAGCACAAACGGAGCAGATCTTTTAAGTGCAATGTTATCTTTAAACTCTGATATAAAGTTTTTTTTTAGACAAAACTCAAGAAACTTCCCAGAAGTTTTAGCTCATAATGTAATAGGAGAAATTAAAGGTTCTCTCAGACCAGATGAAATTATTCTTGTTGGTGGTCATCTTGATTCATGGGATTTAGGCGACGGAAGTCATGATGACGGTGCAGGAGTCGTTCAATCAATGGAGGTTCTTAGGATATTAAAAACCTTAAATTATAAACCTAAAAGAACTATAAGAGTTGTTTTATTCGCAAATGAAGAAAATGGCCTAAGAGGAGGAACTAAATATGCAGAGGAAGCAAAAGCAAAAAAAGAATATCATTTCTTTGCATTAGAATCTGATGCTGGGGGTTTTTCTCCTAGAAGTTTCAGTTTTGATACAACTGCAAAAGAATTTAAATCCATTAAAAAATTTGAAAATTTATTTTATAAATACGGAATGAATAGTTTCCAGATAGGGGGAAGTGGAGCTGACATTGGACCATTAAAAGATGATAAGAATATTCTAGCTGGATTAAGACCAGATAGTCAAAGATATTTTGACTATCATCATGCTGCCAATGACACTTTTGATAAAATTAACAGACGTGAATTAGAATTAGGTGCAGCAGCAATGACTTCACTGATATATCTATTAGATAATCACAAGCTCTAAGATGGTTAAATTACTAAGTAGTATATCCAATTATACTAAAGAATTTAAATACAATTTAAAGCTTGCATACCCTGTTATGATTGGTATGTTGGGTCATACATTTGTTCAATTTATTGATAACGTAATGGTTGGTCAATTAGGCACTGCTGAACTCGCTGCTATTTCTCTTGGAAATAGTTTTGTGTTTATAGCAATGTCAATAGGAATTGGTTTTTCTCAAGCTATAACACCCTTAATTGCAGAGGCTGACGGTGCTAAAAGGGATAATGATATATCAAAAATTTTTGAACATAGTTTCTTAATATGTTCAACACTTGGAGTTGTTCTATTTCTGATAGTATTCTTAAATAGAAATCTATTATACTCAATGAATCAGCCAATACAAGTTGTTGAACTTGCATCTCCATATTTATTTTGGGTTTCAATTTCACTAATAACTATTGTCACGTTTCAATCTTTTAGACAATTTGCAGACGGTCTATCTTTCACAAGAGCTGCAATGTATTCAACCCTAGTTGGTAATGCAATAAATATAGTTTTAAATTATTTTTTAATTTTTGGGTTCTGGATTTTTCCTAAACTTGGAGTTGAAGGAGCTGCAATTGGAACTTTAGTTTCAAGAGTATGTATGTTGACATTTATTATTTTATACTTAAAACTTCATAAAAAACTTAAACATTATATCATAAAATTCTTTCCAAGCAAAGTAGAAATTTATAGATTGAAAAAAATATTATATCTAGGATTCCCGTCAGCATTGCATAGTTTTTTTGAAGTTGCCTTTTTTATTTCTGCTGTTTGGATGTCTGGTATTATTGGAAAAAACTCACAAGCTGCAAACCAAATTGCTTTAAACCTTTCATCTATGACATATATGATAGCACTTGGAGTTGGTGTAGCCGCAATGATTAGAGTTGGAAACCAAAGAGGTATGTTAAATTTTAGGAAATTAAGGGAAGTAGCTCTATCTACACTTCTTTTGATAATTATAATTGATGTTTTTTTCTGCTTAATTTTCTTGACTTTCAATAATTATCTGCCTTTACTTTACTTAGACCCGACTGATATTAATAATATAAACGATGTAAATGAAGTTCTAAATATAGCATCTAAACTATTGATTATAGCTGGAATTTTTCAGTTATTTGATGGAATCCAGGCAGTTGTTTTGGGAGCATTGAGAGGTATGCAAGATGTAAATAAGCCTGCATTAATAATTTTCTTTTCGTATGGACTAATAGGATTTCCAATATCATATTTTTTAGGCTTTTATACTAGTCTTTCAATGATAGGTATTTGGATTGGATTGTTGTCTGGTCTCTTTTCCTCTTCTTTATTTCTATTTTTGAGATTTAATTATCTTTCAAGAAAAATTATAAAAATTAATGATTGAAGAGATTATATCATTAGACTCTAAAATATTTTTGTTTCTTAATAATCTTGGAAATAATGATTTTGATAACTTTTGGGTATTCATGTCTAATACAAGTACAATAGTTTCTTTTAATCTATTAATTCTTATTTATTTTTTAATAAATAATCCATTCAAAACATCAAATTATAAATACAGATATATTTTTACAATAATCATTATTTCATCAATTATGGTTACAATATCTGATCAAATACCAAATATTTTTAAAGATACCATAATGAGGTTAAGACCTTGCCATGATGAATCTATTCAAGATCTTGTTAGATTAGTTAAGCAAAACTGTGGAGGAAAATATGGTTTTTTTTCAGCGCACGCATCAAACTCCTTCTCAGCTGCAATTTTTTTAGGTCTTTTGCTGAAAGAATTAAATCATAAGACTATCTATATTACCTTAATATTTGCTTCACTAGTGTCATATAGTAGAGTTTATCTTGGAGTTCATTATCCACTTGATATAATAATTGGTGCATTATTTGGTTTCCTTAATGGAACATTATTTTACATGATTCTTAAAAATCTAATTAAGTTTAAACCTTCTAATAAACTCTGACCAAGAATAATCAGATTTAAACTTTTTAATATTCAATTTGTAATTATTATAATTTTCTTTTACTAAACATTTTAATATTACTTCAGAAAGATTAAGTGGAGATTTGTTAAAAATTTCACCAGTCTTATCTTTTTTAATTATTTCTTTTAGTCCCTTTACATTTGATACTACAATAGGTTTGTTATATAAATACGCTAATGGAATTATTCCGCTTTGGCTGGCTCTTAAATAAGGTAAAATTATTAAATCACTTGCACATATATAATCTCTAATCTCAGTAGAATCAACAAATGAACTATTTATAATAACTCTATCTTTTAAGTTGTTATTTTCAATGATATTTAAATATTTTTCTATTGGTTCATAAAATTCACCAGAAATAATAAGCCTAATATTGTTTGGTAGAAATTGCAAACTTAGAATTAAGGTTTTAAGCCCCTTATACTCCCTAATTAATCCTATAAATGATATATATTTAAATGATTGAGAAAGATTTAATTTTTCAAGAGCAATTTTTTTAGACTTTATTTTAGGAAGATTTGAATTAATTGGGTGAAATAGACTAGTTACTTCTTTTTTAGTACTTTTTACAATTTGATCACCTACATTGTCAGATAATGTAACAAATCTTTTACATACGGATACAAATAACTTTCTAAATAAAGAATCAAACATAACATTTTCATGAGAATCCCAATTGTCTACCATACCAATTATGTTGATTCTCTTATCAATTAAAGAGCAAATAAAAAAATAAGCCGGGGCAAGAATGGGTGACCAATATCTAAGAACAATATTAACTGGTTTCATTCTGTTAATTTCCAAAGCAATTCTAAACCAGTTTATCGGGTTAATAGTATTTATCTGTCTTTTTATTTTAAATTTTTGAACATATTTTTCTGAACTATATTGAGTTCTTCCAGGAAATAAAAGTTTTGGATATAGATATGAAAATGTCCATACCTCTAGTTTTGTTCCAGAATTAGTCAACTCGTTACAAAATGAGTGTGTTGAATCTGAAATACCACCTCTGTAGGGATAAGCAGATGAAATTACCAGGAATTCAACTTCATCTTCCTTTGTTTCCATTTTTTAAGAAATTAATTACAAGTCTCCGTGTGAGCTTTTTCTTGGAAGATTTGATTTCCCCATCAGGTATTTATCAATATGATAAGATGCTTCTCTACCTTCTGAAATTGCCCAAACAATTAGTGATTGGCCTCTTCTACAATCACCTGCAGTAAAAATATTATTTTTTTCCGTTTGATAGTTAGATTTAGCCTTAATATTACCAGAACTATTCAGTTCTATATCTAGTTTTTTTGGAAGATTTTGTTCTGGACCTTTAAAACCAAGCGCTAAGATAACCATGTCACAATCCCAAGTTTTCTCTGTGTTAGGTATTTCAACAAAATTACCTGTTGAGTGATCAATCTCAACATTAACTGTTTGTAAACCAATAACATTGTTATGTTTATCACCAATATATTTCTTTGTCAAAATGCTCCATTCTCTACTTACTCCCTCTTGATGTGAAGAAGTTGTCTTTAATGTAAATGGCCAATATGGCCACGGATTAGAAAGTGATCTTGTTTTTCCTGGTTTAGAAGATAATTCAAAATTTACTACACTCTTGGCACCATGTCTATTTGATGTTCCAATACAGTCTGAACCAGTATCACCTCCACCTATTACAATAATATTTTTATCCTTAGCATTATATCTATCAAGATGTGCTTTGATTTGATTATCTACAAATTTATTGTTATGAGTAAGGAAGTCCATGGACTGTTCAATACCAAATAAATCGTGACCAGGTATATCAAGAGATCTTTTTTCTGTAGAGCCAGTGCAAACTAAAACAGCATCATAATTTGATTTTAGCTCCTGTATTCCAATATCTTTACCGACATTTATATTGCACTTAAAATCAATACCCTCCTCAATCAAAATATTAATTCTTCTATCTATTATATTTTTTTCAAGTTTAAAATCAGGTATACCATATCTCAAAAGACCACCTATCCTGTTATCTCTTTCATATACTGTAACTGAGTGCCCAGCTCTATTTAGCTGTTGAGATGCCGCAAGACCAGCAGGTCCAGATCCAATTATAGCTACTTTTTTTCCCGTTCTAATTTCAGGTTTAATTGGTTTTATCCACCCATTTTTAAACCCCTCTTCTATAATATTCTTTTCAATCAATTCGATTGATACTGGAGGGTCTATAATACCAAGCACACAAGATGCTTCGCATGGGGCTGGACAAAGTCTTCCTGTAAATTCTGGAAAATTATTTGTTGAATGAAGAATTTCAAGAGCCTCTTTCCATTTTTTATTATAAACAAGGTCATTAAAGTCTGGAATCATATTTCCAAGTGGACATCCACTGTGACAAAATGGTACACCACAGTCCATACATCTTGCAGACTGACTCTCTAAATCTGATTTATCAATATTGACAGTAAATTCTTTATAATTTTTTAGCCTGTTTCTTACAGGTAGATATTTTTCATCAATTCTGTCAAATTCTTTAAATCCTTTAACTTTCCCCATTAGTTTATTAATTGATTAATTTTTTCTTTTGCTAATTTTTCTAAAGCAGCTTTATATTCAATTGGCATAACTTTAATAAAATTTTTACATTTAGTTTCCCATTCAGCTATTATTTTTTTTGCAATTTCACTTGAAGTATATGAATAGTGATTTTTTAATAATGAAAGAATTATATCTAAATCCTGTTTGTCAGGATCCTCAAGATTTATCATCTCCATATTAAAATTACTTATAGAATAATCCGAATCTTTGAAAATATATGCTATTCCGCCACTCATACCTGCTCCAAAGTTTCTTCCAACTTTTCCCAGTATAACAACATTTCCACCTGTCATGTATTCACAACCATGGTCTCCAACTCCCTCAACAACAGCATTAACTCCAGAATTTCTTACACAGAATCTTTCGCCTGCAATTCCATTTATATATGCTTCACCGGATATTGCACCATAAAGAGCGACATTTCCTGTAATTATATTATCATTTGATATAATTGTAGATTCCTTAGGGATTCTAACCGATAGAATACCACCAGAAAGGCTCTTTCCAAAGTAATCATTTGTATTTCCATATACTGACATTTTTAAACCCTTGACTGCAAATGCTCCGAAACTTTGACCTGCAGATCCATAAAAATTCAATTTTAAAGTATTTTTTGGAAGGCCCTTTTCACCATAGATTTTTGAAATTTCATTACTAATTAATGCACCAACAGCTCTATCAGTGTTTCTTATCTTAAAATCAAAAGAGGATTTAATTTTCTTATTAATTGAAAGAGACGCTTTTTCTAATATTTTAAAATCTAAAACATCATCTAGATTATGATCTTGTCTTTTTGTATTCTTAAAAATGTATTTGCTGGAATTCTGAGGTTTATAAAGAACTTTATCTAAATTTATTCCTTTAACTTTAAAATCATCAAAACCTTCTTTAGCTTTTAGTTTTTGAGTCTGACCAATCATTTCATCAACTGATCTATAACCAAGATTAGCCATAATTTCTCTTAATTCTTGAGCAACATAATACATGTAGTTAATTACATGTTCTGGTTTGCCTTTAAAATTTTTTCTTAAATCTGGATCTTGAGTCGCTATTCCAACAGGGCATGTATTTAAATGGCAAGCTCTCATCATTATGCAACCAGATGCTACAAGTGGGGCAGTTGAGAACCCAAATTCTTCAGCCCCTAAAAGTGCTGCTATAGCAACATCTCTACCAGTCTTTAGTTGTCCGTCACATTCTAACTTGACTCTACTCCTTAAATTATTTAATACTAGTGTCTGTTGAGCTTCAGCTATTCCTAATTCCCAAGGCAGTCCAGCGTGTCTTAATGAAGTTAGAGGTGAAGCTCCGGTTCCACCATCGTATCCAGAAATTAAAATTACATCAGCTTTAGCCTTAGCCACTCCTGCGGCAATCGTTCCAACTCCGACTTCTGAAACTAATTTTACGTTAATTCTAGCTTCTCGGTTGGCATTTTTAAGATCAAAGATAAGTTGTGCAAGATCTTCAATACTATATATATCGTGGTGAGGAGGTGGGGAAATTAGACCCACATATGGAGTTGAATTTCTAACTTTTGCAATTAAAGGATTAACCTTAGGGCCTGGAAGTTGACCACCCTCTCCAGGCTTAGCTCCCTGAGCCATTTTAATTTGAATTTCAGTTGCACTGGTTAAATAATTTGAGCTCACTCCAAACCTACCTGATGCAACTTGTTTTATGGAACTATTTTTTAAGTCACCGTTTTTATCTTTGACAAACCTTGAGCTATCTTCACCACCTTCTCCTGAGTTACTTTTCCCACCAATTCGGTTCATAGCTACAGCAAGGTTTTCATGAGCCTCCTTGCTTATTGACCCATATGACATTGCTCCAGTTTTAAATCTTTTAACAATTTCAGTCCATGGTTCGACTTCTTCAAGAGGAATAGGATTATAGTCAACAAATTTTAGTAGTCCTCTTATAGTCATAAGCTGCTCTTCTTGTTCATTTACTATCTTAGAAAACTCCTTGTAAGTACTGTAACTCTCTTTTCTAACTGAATCTTGAAGTTTTGAAATAGTGGTTGGGTTTAACATATGATTTTCTCCGTCACGCCTCCATCTATAATCACCACCGGTCTTAATTGATATAAAATCAGAAGGAGTTGAAAATGCATGTTTTACTCTCTCACTAATTTCTTTTTCAATTACATAAAGTCCAACACCTTCAATCCTTGTTGGAGTATTCTTGAAATATTTATTTATAAAGTTAGTCTTAAGGCCTAAGGCCTCAAATATTTGAGAGCCACGATATGAATTTAATGTAGAAATACCAATTTTATTCATAACTTTCAATATCCCTTTGGCTGTAGCATCGTTAAAGTTTTGTATTGCTTTATCAACAGATATATTTTTTATAAAACCTAACTTATGGTGATATTCAATTATTTCATTAACTGCATACGGATTTATAGCACTTGCTCCATAACCAAATAGCATTGAGAAGTGATGTGGCTCTCTTGGTTCAGCAGATTCTATAATAATCCCAAATCTTGATCTTTTATTTTTCTTAATCATTGATTGATGTACATATGAGCAAGCAAGAAGAATAGGAATGGGGGCTAATTTTTTTGAAGTATTTCTGTCACTAAGAATTATAATATTAACTCCATTATCAATTGAGTTCTCAATTTCAAGAATAATTTTATCGAGTGATTTTTCAATACCATTATGGCCTTGCTTAAATTTGTAGAGACATGAAATAGACTTAGAACTAAAGTTCTTATGTTTAATGTATTTAATTTTATCCAAGTCTTCATTTGAAATTATAGGATTTTTAATTGTTAGGTTTACACAATGCTTCTCTGAGATATCAAAGATATTATGGCCTTTACCCACAGATAAACTAGTATCAGTAATAATCTCCTCCCTTATACCATCAAGCGGGGGATTAGTAACTTGTGCAAATAATTGTTTGAAATAGTTATATATAAGCTGAGGCTTTTTTGATAATACTGCCAATGGTGTATCAGTACCCATAGATCCAATAGATTCTTTAGCACTAATACTCATTGGTATTATAATTTTTTTGAAGTCTTCCTTTGTGTATCCAAAAATTTTTAATCTAGTTTCAAGACTAATTTTTTCCTTAGGAGTTCTGTTCCCAGTATATGGAACATCTTTGAGTTCTAGAATATTCTTATTTATCCATTTCTCATACGGTTTTTGTGAAGTTACTTCAGATTTAATTTCATCATCATTAATAATCCTTCCCTCTTCCATATCAACTAAAAACATTTTTCCAGGTTCTAGTCTACCATGTGAAAGAACATTTTCGGGTTTAATATCAACTACTCCAGTCTCAGATGACATAACAACATAGCCGTCTTTTGTAACCGTATATCTTGATGGTCTTAGACCATTCCTATCTAAAAGAGCTCCTATATATTTACCATCTGTAAAAGGTATAGAAGCAGGTCCATCCCATGGTTCCATGATACAACTATTAAATTTATAGAAAGCCTTTTTTTGGTTACTCATTGAATTATGCTTTTCCCAAGCCTCAGGAACTAACATCATCATAACCTCAGGTAAAGATCTACCTGTCATTAATAAAAGTTCAACTACCATATCCATTGAAGCTGAATCAGATTTATTTGGAATAATAATAGGTAAAACTTTAGACATTTCTTGATCAGATATTAATTCTGAATCAAATAATTCCTCTCTACATTTCATTCTGCTAATATTTCCCTTAAATGTGTTTATCTCTCCATTATGACACATATATCTGAAAGGTTGGGCAAGGTCCCACGTTGGAAAAGTATTTGTTGAAAATCTTTGATGTACAAGTGCTAATTTTGTAACCAGAGATGAGTCTTTAAGGTCAATATAGAACCTTTCAATATCTTCTGGAACTAAGAGACCTTTGTATATGATTGTTTTTAAACTAAGACTTGAGAAATAAAAATAATCTTTTTCAGAGAGTTCTGAGGAATATACTTTGTTTTCAGATATTTTTCTTGCTTTGTATAGCCTTAAATTAAATTCAACCTCAGATAAGTTGTTATTTCTTAAAATGAATACTTGTTTAATCTCAGGTTGAGATTTACTAGCAATTAAACCTACTACCTTTGAGTCAGTTGGAACATTTCTCCAACCCAATACAGATAGATTTTGATTTTTAATTTCTTCTTCAAATATCTCAGTACAAAATTTTGATTGGTTTACGCTTTTAGGAAGAAAAATCATTCCTACTGCATATTCATTTGGCTCTGGTAGGTTAAAGTCACAGTTTTTTTTAAAAAACTCATGAGGTATTTCAATTAAGATTCCAGCTCCATCACCTGTCCTACCGTCAGAACTTACAGCTCCCCTGTGCTCAAGACATGAAAGGATATTTAATGCTTCACTAATGATATTATTAGTCTTTTTGCCATTAAGACTACAAATAAAGCCTGCTCCACAATTATCATGTTCAAATTCAGAAAGATATAAACCTTGGTCTTTTAATTTCATATGATTAAACAAAAATAAAATTATGATTTGAAGATCATAAGAATTCTTCTTATTTATAAATATCAAAAAATTATATTTACGATATTGATAATAAAAGGTTAAAATAAATATTATATCACCACAATTGATATAATTTTTTGAAAAATCAATTAAAAAATTAGGAGCTAATCTTGATTACTCGTTAGATTCCAATCACCAGACTGCATAAGTTTCTCAGCCTGTTTAAATTTCAAAGATTTTATCTCGCCTGTTGTAGAATTTTGGATCTTAACTTTTTCATTTCTTCCAATTTTAGGAATATCTCTGGTTACAGTCTCAACCTTTTGACCTTGTTGGCTTGCGCCTGAACCTATTTTTCTTGCCCTCTCGGCTAGTTGATCACTATTTAGACTTTCTTCCTTTGATGTCTGATAATTACCTTCACTAGTTGTACTTAATGATGCACCTTTAACATTACTCTGATTATTTGGTAAGTTAGATTTAAATAAGAATGAAAGTAATTCTTTATTTAGGAGATGAATCATAGATTTAAAAAGTTCGTATGCTTCAAATTTATATATAAGCAATGGATCTTTTTGTTCATGAACAGCTAACTGTACTGATTGTTTTAACTCATCCATCTTTCTCAAATGATTTTTCCATTTTTCATCTATAATTGCTAAAGAAATATTTTTTTCAAAGTCAGTTATTAAATTTCTACCTTCAGTGTCATATGATTTTTTCAAGTCAGTAACAATATTAACAATCTTATTACCATCTGTAAAAGGAACAACTATCCTCTTAAATGAGTTGCTCTTATTTTCGTACACGTTCTTAATGACCGGAAGCGCTAAGACTCTATTTAGTTCCTTCTTATTTTCGTAAAAGACTTTAATCTCTTTGAAAAGATTTGATATTAATTCATCTTCACTTAATTCTAAAAATTCAGTCTCAGTAAATGGAGATGTCATCGAAAAAGTTGTTATTAATTCAAATTCGAAATTCTTATAATTATTTGAACTTTTATTATTCAGAATTATTTCTTCCACAGTATCAAACATTATGTTAGATATATCAATTTGAAGTTTTTCTCCTTTTAAGGCATTTTTTCTCAGTGTGTAAATTATGTTTCTTTGAGAGTTCATAACATCATCATACTCAAGTAGTCTTTTTCTTATTCCAAAATTGTTTTCTTCAACTTTTTTTTGAGCTCTTTCTATTGATTTTGTGACCATTGGGTGTTGAATATTTTCACCATCTTTAAGTCCCATTCTGTCCATAATGTTTGCAACTCTATCTTGTCCAAATAATCTCATCAAATTATCTTCAAAAGAGACATAGAATTGAGAACTACCAGGATCTCCCTGTCTTCCAGATCGACCTCTTAATTGTCTGTCAACTCTCCTAGAATCGTGCCTTTCTGTTCCAATTATAGCTAACCCGCCGGCATTAATAACATCTTTACTTAACTTAATATCAGTTCCTCTACCAGCCATATTTGTAGCTATTGTGACTACACCTGGATTTCCTGCTTCAGCAACAATGTCAGCTTCTTTTTTGTGTAATTTGGCATTAAGTACATTATGCGGTATACTAGATCTATTTAGCATTTTACTTAACAACTCAGAGATCTCAACAGATGTTGTACCTATTAAAATAGGTCTTTTATCATTTCTTAGATCTATAACTTCTTCAATAATTGCATTATATTTTTCTCTTTTTGATTTATAAATTAAATCATCATGATCTTTTCTAGCAATAGGTCTATTTGTAGGAATCTCTGTTACATCTAATTTATAAATCTCCCAAAATTCACCAGCCTCTGTAACAGCTGTTCCTGTCATACCAGATAACTTTGAGTACAGCCTAAAGTAATTTTGTAAAGTTATAGTAGCAAAAGTCTGTGTAGCAGACTCAATTTTTACATTTTCTTTAGCTTCGATAGCTTGATGAAGTCCATCAGAATATCTTCGACCATCCATTATCCTACCAGTTTGCTCATCGACAATCATTACTTTATTTTCAACTACTACATATTCAATATCTTTCTCAAATAGTGTAAAGGCTTTTAGGAGTTGATTAATACTATGTATCCTTTCACTTTTTACATTAAACTCGTTAAATAATTCATTCTTTTCTTTTGCCTCTTCTTCACTTGACAAATTTTTAGTCTCAATATTTGTAATTTCAGTTGAAATGTTAGGCATTATAAAGAAATCTTTATCATCTAAATCTTGTGAAAGAGTCTCAATTCCTTTATCAGTAAGCTCAATCTGGTTATTCTTTTCATCTATTGTAAAATACAATTGTTCATCAATTAGATGCATCTCTCTATTATTATCTTGCATGTAAAAATTTTCAGTTTTCTGAAGAATCTGCTTTACACCTTCTTCACTTAAAAACTTTATAAGTGGTTTATTTTTTGGTAATCCTCTAAACACTCTATAAAGCAGAAACCCACCATCATCATTATTAGAATCTCTTATAAGATCTTTTGCTTCAGAAAGAATACTGGATAAATATGTTTTTTGAAGATTAACAAGTTTTGAGATTTTGGGTTTTAGATTATCAAATTCATGACGATCTCCATCCTTTACAGGTCCCGATATAATTAATGGTGTTCTGGCATCATCTATTAGAACTGAATCAACTTCATCAATAATTGCATAATTATGTTTTCTTTGAACAATATCTTCAACTGAATGAGACATATTATCCCTTAAATAATCAAATCCAAATTCATTATTAGTTCCATATGTTATGTCTGCATTATATGCTCTTCTTCTTTCTGGTGAATTTGGTTTATGATAATCAATACAATCTATTTTAAGTCCATGAAATTCAAGTAGAGGGCCCATCCAAGCACTATCTCTTTTAGCTAGATAATCATTTACAGTTACTAGATGAACTCCATCTCCCGTAAGAGAGTTAAGATAAATAGGTAGAGTAGAAACTAAAGTTTTACCTTCCCCTGTTTGCATCTCACCAATTCTTCCTTGATGTAAGACTATACCTCCAATTAACTGAACGTCATAATGAATCATATCCCATACAACATTTTTTCCTGCAGCATCCCAGTTATTAGCCCATACAGCATCCTCGTTTGAGATTTTTACATAAGATTTTTTGACAGCAATTTCTTTATCGAATTCACTAGCATTAACTCGAATTTCTTTATTTTCATAAAATCTTTTAGCTGTTTCTTTAATAACTGCAAAGGCCTCAGGAAGTAAGTCATCAAGGGTGTTTGCTTTAATTTTTAGCAAATCATCTTCTAATACTTCTATTTGTTTAAATAAATCTTCTTTAATATTTTCAGATGTCTCAGTTGAAATTTTAGAATTTAAGTCAGAAATTGATTGATTTACTTCTGAAGTTTGTTCTGAAATTATCTTTTTAAACTCAGAAGTTTTATTTCTAAGCTCATCATTTGAAAGGGATGATAATGTATCAAAGTGTGAATTAATTTCTTTAACTAGTGGAGTAAGTTTTTTTAAATCTTTACCCGATTTATCCCCTAAGAAGACTTTAAGAAGGGAATTAATGATGGACATAATATTTTTTTTTCAAATTTATCTAAAAATTAACAATAAATATTAATGTTAATGGATTAATACTCATCCTCATTCCATAGATAATCTTCTTCAGTTGGATAGTCTGGCCAAATTTCTTCTATTGATTCATAGACTTCACCCTCTTCTTCTAATGATTGAAGATTTTCTACAACCTCAAGTGGAGCACCAGTTCTTATAGAAAAGTCTATTAACTCATCTTTTGAAGCGGGCCAAGGGGCATCACTTAAATACGATACTAATTCTAACGTCCAGTACATAAGACTTATTTTCTGCAAAAATATATTATAACTTCAGAAAACCAAAAAATTTAATCTTTTAGTTTTGAAAACGAAATAAGAAATAGTAATCCGGATAAAAGCATTGAAACTCTTGCTATATAATCACCATTCTTACTGTAAAATGTTCTTTTATCTATTGTGTACACTTTTCCACTAAGAGTCCCTTTGGTATCAAAGGGAAGAACCTTATCATATTTACCTAATTCATTTATAATTGTTGACACTCCAGAGTTGGCACTTCGAACTACATATCTTCTATTCTCAATCGCTCTTAATCTAGCATAACTAAGTAAATGCCTATGTCCAGGTGTATCGCCCCACCAAGCGTCATTAGTTATTATTGTAATAAAATTTGCTCCTAGGTCAACATAATCGGATACATATTCTCCATAAATTGTTTCATAACAAACAATTGGAATAGTTTTCAAATCTTTTTTTGAGTGATTGAAAATCTTTCTGTCTGATGAGTATTGAGTACCTTTTGATACAGTAGAACCACCCAGATCTATCATTACTGTTCCAATAATAGGTTCAAGTATGTTTTTAAAAGGCATATACTCACTACCAACAACTAGTTTGGATTTGTGATTGAATTCAACCTCCTGATTTGATGACAAGTTAATTGATGAGTTGTAATAGTCAATCCATAATTTATCTCTTACATAATTTGCTGATTTAGTAGGCTTCATTTCTTGATTTTGATAAAGTTTGTAAAACTGAATTCCCGATATAAGATTTGTGTTATTATATTTTGAGATATAATTGTTTAAACTATCATACAATTTCGTAAACTTGAAAAAATCAATATTTTCTCCATATCCCTCAGAGAAGTATGTCTCTGGCGTAATTATGAAATCATATTGATTATTTTCCAAGTTATTAATTGTCATATCTTTAAAAATTTTAAAATATTCAATATTATCAGTTGATCCTTTATAC